>ERZ1047821.719-NODE-719-length-22970-cov-6.474798_pt1 | contig 22970 bp, 21 predicted proteins | sample MGYA00383096_ERZ1047821 | MGnify/ENA primary metagenome ERZ1047821 (study PRJEB29581, sample SAMEA5548366) | metagenome | biome: marine; feature: coastal; material: water | depth 25 m | study: Short-term variability in the microbial, nano- and picoplankton... | reverse complement strand
CGCTGCTCAAGTCCGTGGCTTGAGGCCTCCATCGCTGCATGTGTCACCCCTGCCTTTGCCGCCCCCGCCAAAGCGCGATGGAGCGTGATGGGCTCTGGAGTTGTGTGCCTCAAGGGAAGTTCCCAAGACCCTTCGATCCCTGTGGTTCCTAGATTTACAGCTTCAAGCCCAATGTGGTTCCAAATTTGGCGCGTAAATGTAGCGACTGAGGTTTTGCCATTGGTCCCCGTGACGGCCACCATAACTTCGGGCTGCGCGCCAAACCAAAGGGCCGCGGCAAAGGCAAGCGCCTGACGTGGGTTTTCAACCACGACCAACGCGGCGTCTGACCCTGCCAGCGAAATTTCGGCGATTTTAGCACCAGCCGTGTTGGTTAAAATTGCAGAAGCACCGGCCTCAAGCGCCGTTTGGATAAACTCTGCGCCATGGGCATTAACCCCGGGAAGGGCAGCAAAAAGATGCCCCTCGCGCACATCACGGCTATCAACCGAAAGACCTGTGATCTCGGCTTCTCGTCTACCGCGTGCGGTCAGACCCAATGCACTTAGCGATTTTGTCTGGCCGTTCATCACTCATTCCAGATTAGTTCGAGGACTGTGTTACACCCAGCTGCGCACTAGGTTCAATCTCTGGTCTTAGACCAAGCAGAGGTGCCACACGTGTAATGATCTCAGCCGCAACAGGCACCGCTGTCCAACCAGCGGTTCGTTTGGGCTCAATGCCTGTAGAAAGCTCAGGCTCGTCCATTGTGACCACCAAAACATATTTAGGATCATACGCGGGAAACGCACTGGCAAAAGTCGAGATCACGCGATCTTCGTAGTAACCGCCGCCAGTTTCAATCGGCTTATCGGCGGTGCCAGTCTTTCCTGCTACGGCATAACCGGGCACGTTGCCAAACGTTGCAGTGCCCTCTTTGACAACCGACCGTAGCATCACACGCGCATGTCGCGATGTTTCGGGGCTGACAACACGGGGACCGCGTTCATAAAAGTCGCGTTTCAACAGCGTTGGGGTAACTTTATATCCACCGTTCAGCAAGCTGGCATAGGCTGCCGCCAAATGCATCGGCGTCGCAGACAATCCGTGGCCATAGCTGATAGTAATGGTTGAAATATCCTTCCAGTCTTTTGGATATTTGGGCCTGCCACCGCTTGCCTCAACCATTTCCACGCTCGTCGGTTCAAAAAAACCAAGCGATTTCAGGAACTCTTGCTGTTTGTCCGCGCCAATCTGCAGGGCAAGACGCGCACTGCCGATGTTTGAGGACTTCATGATGATATCGTGCACAGATAATTCATTGCCATAGTTGTGGAAGTCCGTAATGCGGAACTTACCCCACTTAAGCGGGCCGCGAATATCAATCATCGTATCGGGTGTCACCAAACCCATTTCCAAAGCTTGGGCTGCCGCGAATATCTTGAAGGTCGATCCTAGCTCATAAACGCCTTGAATGGCACGATTGAACAACGGGCTATCGGCAGGGTTACCTTTGGTTGGGGGCGCCGGCCGATCATTGGGATCAAAGTCTGGCAGGCTAACTAAGCTGATGATCTCGCCAGTATTTGCGTCCATCAAAATGCCTGCAGCACCTTTTGCGTTCATCAGCATCATCCCGCCACGCAAAACCTGTTCGACAGCCGATTGGATGCTTAAATCCACGGTGAGTTGAAGCTCGTGGCCGGCATATGTGGGATCGCGCAAGAAATCGTCAAAAGCTTTCTCGACGCCAGCGACGCCAACAACTTCGGCGGCTGCAACGTCTTCACGTCCGAAACTCGCGCCGCCCAAAACGTGGGAGGCCAAGCTTCCATTGGGATATAGCCGCAATTCACGTGGACCAAACTTTAATCCCGGCTCACCAAGATCATGAACCGCCTGCTTTTGCTCGGGGCTAAGCTTTTTCTTCACCCACAGGAATTTGCGAGTTCCAGTGAACCAACGCAGCAAGTCCTGTTGGTCCAAATCAGGGAATATTTGCGACAGCGCCTGCGCGGCCAACTCTGGCTCAACCATGTCCTGAGGTGTGGCATAGAGAGAATGCGTATCAAGGTTGGTCGCAAGAATGCGGCCTTGACGGTCAACGATATTGCCGCGTTGGGCGACAATAGACGGACCTGAATATGACGATTGGGGTTCCATCGGTTCAGACACCGACAATACACCCATGCGCACGGCAACCAAGGCGAACAAGCTGATAAACGCAAGGATAAGCACCAAAAGGCGGCTTTCAGCGCGTGAGCGCGACGCATCGCGCGCTTGTTCATGACGGTCACGAATGTTTTCGCGCTCAATGTCCCCAGGGTTCTTACCAGCAGCTCGGGCTTCCAGAACCAGCGCCAAAGGACGAAGAGGTTTGCGGATCATTCTTCAACCTCCAGAACCGAGACCGTGACACGCTCAATGAAGTCATCTGCAAGCAAACCATTGCGCGGAACTTCAGCGACTTGGCCAAATTGCTCGGGTCGCAAAGGCAAAAGCTGCAAACGATCAAAATTCATATCAACCAAATCGCGCAAGCGGTCAGGCCTGTTCAAATAGGCCCATTCAGCATTCAACACACCAAGTTGCGCGCGCGCATTGGCGATATCAATTTGTAGACGTTTCGTAGCAGCGAGAGATTTCTGGGTCTCGTAATTCTCGGTATAGGCCCAAAATCCCTGGGCGATCACCATCAAGAATATTGCGACATAAACGAGAACCTTCAACGCCGATCCTCCTTGCGCATGGGCATCCCGATTTTCTTGGGATCAACCGAGCCCGAAGGCGCATCGGTTCTAGTTGCAACACGAAGTTTTGCACTCCGAGAACGGGGGTTCTCGGCCAGCTCATCATCATCCGGCCCAATCGCTTTACGGCTTTTGACCGTGAACTGGGGGGCGGCCACCTCAATCTCAGGCGCATAGCGATTAGCGCGTCCTTCGCCACCGGATCGTGCTTGCAAAAAGCGTTTTGCCATACGGTCTTCAACCGAGTGGAAGGTCACAACGGCCAGTTGCCCGCCCGGTTTTAGCGCCCGTTCTGCGGCCATCAATCCTTCGAACAATTCGCCATATTCGTTATTCACTGCGATCCGTAGCCCCTGAAAGCTACGCGTCGCCGGATGGCTTTGACCGGGCTTTGAGCGGGGCAAACAACCCTCAATTATGCTCGCCAGCTTCAGCGTTCGCGTGATCGGCTCAACTTCTCGTTCCTTTACGATCGCCCTTGCAATGCGGCGGCTAGCGCGTTCTTCGCCAAACAAATAGAGGATATTCGCAATCTCGGTCTCATCGGCCTCATTCACGATATCGGCCGCACTTTCACCGCTTTGGCTCATCCGCATGTCCAGCGGACCATCCCGCAAAAACGAAAATCCACGCTCTGCCAGATCAAGCTGCATCGAGCTAACGCCAAGATCGAGGACGATCCCGTCCAAATCCTGTCCATACTCATCCATGCGCGAAAAAACGCCCTGAACCAGTTCAAGCCGATCACCGTAATCAGCTTTCCAAGCTTGGGCCATTTCAAGCGCAAGTGGATCGCGATCCACGCCAATTACCTTGTCAGCGCCTGCATCCAACAGCGCACGACTGTATCCACCAGCGCCAAAGGTTCCGTCTAACCAAGCACCCGTTACAGGCGAAACAGCCCGCAAAAGCGGGCGGATGAGGACGGGTATGTGGGGGGCATTATTGGCAGGCAGCGCGGACATTAACTATATCCCCTCGTCGCCATCCAAGTAGGTCGAGGCATCGACATCCGGATCGAAGTCACCTTCGGCATCCAAGCTGCTCTCGTATACCTTGTCATAGGTTTCGGGCTTCCAAATCTCAAACGTCTCGCCGGTAGAGGCAAAGAACGCAGACTCGTCCAGTCCAATCTTCTCGCGCAATTTCGCCGGCAAAACCAAACGTCCGGTTTCATCAACCGAAGTCGAAATTGCATGTGTGGAATAAAGACGCTGCAAGGCTTTGCGGCGCGGATTGGCCCGCGCCAGGCGCTCAATTTGATCGTAAATCTTTTCAATGGCGGAAAGAGTGAAACATTCGAGGAAATCGCGTTTGTCATCGCCGTATACAATGACCAACTGCGGATTGCCGCTTTCTGGAAAGTCTGGATCACCCGAGGCTAAGACACGACGAAACGCAGCAGGGATAGACACCCTGCCCTTGCCATCCACTTTGTGGTGGCTCTCGCCTATGAACCTTAGTTTACGGTCCACTTTCCTCACCTTTCCCCGACTAAACTGTTTTAGACCCCTTAGAAACGAAACGGCGGATAGGGATGCTGCCACCTCCCTATCCGCCGCCCTCGTCCCGCGTTGCGGGGTGTCCAGCTGCGCGCGCCACCTGGGGGGATGTCTGCTCGCTCGCGCGCCGGATCTCTACGTTCGATGAATGCGGGTGCCTGTATGAAACCTGACTTGGTGCCTTTTGGGTCTTATCGCCCTTATGAGCCCGTCCTCATCTTGTATTAGGGATGACATGGGATTTGATGGGAAGCAAGAACTATTTATGGGAAACGGGGTGCCTAAACAGAACGATAATTGCCGAAAATGAGCTCATTTCGCAATTTTTGATCTACAAAATGACAATCTACACACATGCACCACTATATCTAGTATATGAAGATCGCCCCATGATTTCCCAAAAATCCCAATATTTTTGACAACCACACTGCAAAATCACTGTATTACTGGGGAAATTGGGCCGAATCTCCATGTTTGATTCGAAAAAGGGCGCCCCAAGAACGCCCCTTCCCATACAATCCCCGAGATCCCTTGCTAGGCGATACCGCCCTTGATCAGCCCATCAGCCAACTGCAAATAGGCCTCGGCAATCTGCCCCTCACCTGAAGCCACCGGCGCGCCATTGTCGCCACCCAAGCGGGTTTCAAGATCAATCGGCAAGGCTGCCAACAATGGCACGCCCAGCTTCTCGGCCTCATGCTCAACGCCGCCGTGACCAAAGATATGCGCCTGATCCCCACATTTCGGACAAGTGTAGAATGACATGTTTTCAATCATCCCCAATATTGGCGTTTTCAGCTTTTCAAACATGTTGATCGCCTTGCGCGCATCGATCAATGCAACATCCTGAGGAGTCGACACAATGATCGCACCGTCAATTTCGGTCTTCTGCCCAAGTGTTAGCTGCACGTCACCTGTTCCGGGGGGCATATCAACGATCAGAACATCCAAAGGGGCCCATTCGACCTGACCCAACAATTGTTGCAATGCGCCCATCAACATAGGCCCGCGCCAAATCAAAGCCTGATCAGGATCTACCATTGAACCGATGGACATCATCTTAACGCCATGCGCATCCAATGGGATAATTTTTTCACCGTCCGGCGTTGCGCCGGGCCGCTTCATGTTGCCCATCATCTTAGGCTGAGACGGTCCATAAATATCCGCATCCAACAAACCGACTTTGCGCCCCTGACGCGCCAAGGCAACCGCTAGGTTAGATGAGACCGTCGATTTACCGACGCCACCTTTGCCAGAGGCGATTGCGATGATCTTCTTTACACCCTCGACGGCCATAGGACCTTGCTGCGGCTTGGGGTGACCGCCAACCTTCAAATCCGGAACTGGCTTCTTTTCTGCAGGACCATGCGCCGTCAAAACGACCGAGACCTTACTTACACCCTCAAGCGATTCAACACCGCGTCGCGCAGCGGCTTCGACAGCCGACATCTTTTGCGCCATGTCTGCGCTTGGTGCTTCGATTACAAAGCGAACGTCACCGCCCTCGATTGTCAACGCCCGCACCATTTCGCGAGACACTAGGTTGCCACCATCCGGCAGTTCGATTTTTGTCAAAATGGCAATGACACTCTCTTTTAACGCGCTCATTATTGGCCCCTAAATCTCGTTTTGCCCAAAGGTGGTTTATTTCCCGCAAAGCGCAAGGTCAATTTCGCAAGCTATGACAAAGCCGTCCGGACCTATGCAAATGCTGCATAGCGGCATTGTAGATTATCAGGATTGTGCACGTGCAGCATTGGCTTATGTAGCTTCACAGGAAACGCGATGTGATCGCTAACGTAATCTAGAAAGAAACGAACATGGCAACTTTTGCTGACACCCCCGTCCACTTTGGTCTGAACATCCGGTTTACAGACGCCTTTAAGTCACTTTCCAATCGTGCCCGCCTGAGCCGTCAGTACCGTCTTACAGTACGTGAACTGAGCGCGCTTTCGTCACACGAACTAGCTGACCTCGGCATCCACGCTTCAAGCATTCGTCAGATCGCTTTCGAAAGCACATACGGCACGAACGTATAAGAATTCCGGTCGATTGATCTACCTCCCATAGATCCGACTAGTCGCGGCAGCGCTCCTCCCTTGCTGCCGCAGAAATACCGAACTGATAGGCCCTCCTCCCTGCCTGTTGGATCTCGGCACTGGCGGCAGCGCACTCCTCCCTTTGCGCTGCTGCCACAAAGTTTAGGAATTCAGACGGGGTTCTCCTCCCTACCCCACTGATTTTCGGGCGATGATGCGCCTCCCCGCGTCATCGCCCACGATTTCTCAAAGAGCCTCCTCCCTGTGCTCTTTGAACAAACTAAGGCGGCACCCATTTGGGTTGCCGCCTTTTCTTTTGGTTTTTCGATTTTAAGCTTTCCTAAAACGGAATGTCATCCGTGCCAGTTACGAACTTAGCCACGACTTTTTTCAAGCCAGCTTTTTCAAACTCGATGTCCAGCTTGTCTCCTTCAATACCAACGATAGCCCCATATCCAAACTTCTGGTGAAACACTCGATCGCCAACGGAATAGGCCGAGATCGCCTGCAGGTCGATCACCTGAGACCGCGATTCCTTTGGTTGCTGCACCGAACGATTGCCTGCCCGCTCTTGCATGCGTTTCCAACCGGGTGAGTTATATCCATCCGCAGCCGTTGCCCGCGATTCGATCCCTGAGGCTGCAGCACCATATCCACCGCCGTAAAGTCCCGGTGGGGTCAGAACCTCAACATGTTCTTCGGGCAATTCATCTATGAACCGCGACGGCATAGAGCTTTGCCACTGTCCGAAAATTCGGCGATTGCCTGCAAATGAAATCGTACAGATTTCCTCGGCCCGCGTGATACCGACATAGGCAAGACGTCGTTCCTCTTCGAGACCTTTAAGACCGCTTTCATCCATGCTGCGCTGCGAGGGGAACAATCCATCTTCCCACCCCGGAAGGAAAACAGCCGGAAACTCTAACCCCTTGGCGGCATGAAGCGTCATGATGCTTACTTTTTCTTCAGCATCGTCGCTTTCGTTTTCCATAATCAGGCTGACGTGTTCCAGAAACCCTTGCAGGTTTTCGAAATTCTCAAGCGCTTTCACCAGTTCTTTAAGGTTTTCCAACCGCCCCGGCGCCTCGGTGGTTTTGTCGTTCTGCCACATCCCAGTGTAGCCGCTTTCGTCGAGAATAACCTCGGCCAGTTCAAGATGGCTCATGTCCGCATCACCGGTCATCCGACCCCAGCGCGCCAAATCGACGATGAATTTTTGAAGCTCTTTGCCGCCCTTGCCCTTGATAAGACCCTGCTCTACGGCCAGCGCAGCGCCGTCCACTAAGGACACTCCGTTTTCACGCGCACAGCGTTGAATGGTCTGCTGGGCCTTGTCACCAAGACCGCGTTTGGGCGTATTAACCACCCTTTCAAACGCGAGGTCGTCCGTGGGTGAAACCACGAGCCGGAAATAGGCCATGGCATCACGTATTTCCATCCGCTCGTAAAAACGGGGGCCGCCGATCACGCGGTAAGGCAGTCCGATGGTCAAAAAACGATCTTCAAACGCCCGCATTTGATGCGACGCACGCACAAGGATCGCCATTTCGTCGGGCGAGACAGACCGCAAACCGCGGGTTCCGCGTTGTAAGGCTTCGATCTCTTCACCTACCCAACGGGCTTCTTCGTCGCCGTCCCAATGACCGATTAACCGGACCTTCTCACCCTCTTCCTCAGCCGTCCAAAGTTCTTTCCCAAGGCGGCCAGAATTGCCACGGATCACACCGGAAGCCGCTGCCAGAATATGCGGGGTAGAGCGGTAGTTTTGCTCAAGCCTGACAACGACAGCACCGGGGAAGTCTTTTTCAAACCGCAGGATGTTGCCCACTTCGGCCCCACGCCAACCGTAGATCGACTGGTCATCGTCGCCGACACAACAGATGTTTTTATGCCCCCCAGCCAGCAATCGCAGCCAGAGGTACTGGGCGACGTTGGTATCCTGATACTCGTCAACGAGGATGTAACGAAACCATCGCTGATACTGAGTGAGGATGTCTGGATGGTTTTGAAAAATAGTGACCATGTGCAAAAGCAGGTCGTCAAAGTCGGCTGCATTTAGGTTTCGCAGCCTAGTTTGATACAATCGATAGATTTGGCCTGTGGTTCTTTGGTGCCCTGTTCCGTCAGCCGACGCGCCTGGAATTCGATCGGCCGCGCCACCTCCATCTCCCACTTTTTCAGAAGATTGGGCCTTGTTTTTAAAATCACCAATTTCCGCGCCAAACCACCTGTCGGTCCAGCGCTTTCGATCCACCTTCTCCGCATCCAAAATTTGCCTCAGCAGTCTCCGTTGATCGTCCGTGTCCAAAATCGTGAAGTTGGACTTTAGCCCGACCAATTCAGCGTGGCGTCGCAGCAATTTCACGCAAACCGCATGAAACGTCCCCAGCCAAGGCATGCCCTCGACCGCATGCCCCAAATGACGGCCAACCCGCAGTTTCATTTCCCGCGCGGCCTTATTTGTAAAGGTCACCGCCAAAATCTCATTTGGCGCTGCGCGGCCGGTATTCAGCAAATGTGCGATACGCGTTGTCAGTGCCTTGGTCTTACCGGTCCCTGCCCCTGCCAGCATCAAAACGGGACCGTCCAACGCTTCAACCGCTTGACGTTGTGCTGGGTTTAATTCGTCCAGGTACGGCGCACCCCCACCACGGGCAGCCATAGCCCGCGAAGTCAAAGAAGCCCCTTCAAACGCATCGAATTCGTCAAAATCATTCATGCGGGCAATCTAGCTAAGCCTTTCTCAAAAGAAAAGAACTGTTCTCACTATGTTCTACCGTTGATATCTGCAGATTTCCGCGACATTACCCAACAGTTGCATTTCAGGGCGAAGTGTCGAAGATGCGCAGGATGAGCCTGCACAACCAATATCTCGACCTTACCGATCTGCGCCGTCGCGCCCACGTGCGGCTACCCAAGTTCGTGTGGGAGTTTTTGGACAGCGGTACGGGGCTCGAACAGACTAAGGCTCTAAATCGGACCGCTCTGGATACGATCAAACTGCGCCCCTCGATTTTGCACGGAGAGATCACACCCAATTTGACCACATCATTCCTCGGGGTGAGCTATGATTTGCCCGTCGGCATCGCGCCCGTTGGAATGTCCGGCCTGATCTGGCCACAAGCTGAGCATCATCTCTCAGTCGCGGCAACCGCGTTAAACCTACCCTATTGTCTGTCCACCGTCGCAAGCGCGACCCCTGAAGACATTGGCAAGAACCTGAACGGCAATGGTTGGTTCCAGCTCTACCCCCCACGCGACCCCGAGATCCGCAAGGACATGTTGCAGCGCGCCAAGGACAGCGGGTTTTCGACCCTTGTGCTAACCGTCGACGTGCCAACCGCAAGCCGCCGCGAGCGGCAAACTAGATCGGGCCTGACCCAGCCGCCCAAACTGACATCGCGTTTACTTGCCCAAATCGCAACCCGCCCAGCTTGGGCGCTTGGCATGGCGCGACACGGGATGCCCCACATGCGTACGCTTGATCCCTATATCGCCGAGGCGCAAAAAGGCATGTCGCCAACTGCCCACATAGGCTACCTGCTGCGCACTGCACCGGATTGGTCCTACTTGAAATGGCTGAGGGACAATTGGGACGGGTCGCTGATTGTCAAAGGCGTACTGAATCCCGGCGACGCCGCCCGATTGCAGGATGAGGGGATCGATGCGCTCTGGGTCTCAAACCATGCAGGCCGTCAACTTGATGCAGCCCCTGCGACGATCGACGTGCTGCCAGACATTCGTGCAGCCACCAGCCTGCCCGTGATTTTTGACAGTGGCGCAGAAGGAGGCTTGGATATTCTGAGGGCTTTTGCCCTCGGGGCTGACTTTGTCATGATGGGACGCGCTTGGCACATCGCTTTGGCGGCCCTTGGGCCACAAGGTATCACACATTTCGCCGAGATATTGGCCAAAGACTTGTCGGCCAATCTGCCCCAACTTGGCATCACCAAACCGTCTGACATGTCGCGGGCGCAATTGGTTTAGCGGGCAGTCAAGTCTTTCGGCATTGCGTCGTAGGCTGTGTGCGCATCCTGCAAAGGCAGTCCAGTCTTGATCCATCCGGTTCCACGTGGCCCGCCGACCATCCCTTCGCTAACATCTTTGATCCCTGTCATGCCGGCTTTGGCAAAGGCTGACATCAAACGGCCTGTGCGATTTCCAGTCCGGCAAATAACGGCCACGTCGTGATTGGGATTGCGATCCAAAATGGCTGCTACGTAGGCCCCGAAATTCTCATCCGTCATGTCCAAAAGCCAAGCCCCCTCAGCAACGCCGGTTTCGACCCACTCTTCGGGTCGCCGCACGTCAATCAAGATAAGGCTTCCATCCAACATGCCTGTATTTGCGTCGCTTGCGGTCAGCACATGGTCGTCAGCGAATACGCCCGAGGGAAGAAGCGTGGCAAATGTTGCAACAGACAAAAACAAGCGACGAGACAGCATGACATTCACCTTATCAATTGATCCAAAATCTTTGCATTCTGGTTGCATTTTATCAAGATGATTTGCCTTCAATCGCAGCTAAACCTGCATGCAATTGCATGCTGTAAATACGTGTAATTCGTATCAGGAATCAAACGCGAAATCAGATATGCGGCAATAAACCTCAAGACATACGCAGTCTTACGGATTGTCTGTCCGAAACTTTCGCCTTAATCGTGACGCGACGTCACAAATTGGAGACTTCCGCATGACCACGTTCAATAAAATTCTCATTGCAAACCGAGGCGAAATCGCCATCCGCGTTATGCGGGCTGCCAATGAGATGGGCAAAAAAACCGTGGCCATTTTCGCTGAAGAAGACAAACTTGGTCTCCACCGTTTCAAAGCAGACGAAGCCTATCGTATCGGCGAAGGCATGGGACCGGTTGCAGCCTATCTCAGCATCGACGAGATTATTCGCGTTGCAAAGGAATGCGGCGCTGACGCGATCCACCCAGGCTACGGATTGCTTTCCGAAAACCCTGAATTTGTGGATGCCTGCGAAGCCAACGGTATCGCCTTTATCGGCCCCAAGGCTGCAACCATGCGCGCACTTGGCGACAAGGCATCTGCCCGCAAAGTGGCTATTGAGGCTGGTGTGCCGGTTGTTCCGGCGACCGAAGTCCTTGGCAATGACATGGACGAAATCCGCGCAGAGGCTGCTAAGGTCGGTTATCCCCTGATGCTCAAAGCCTCTTGGGGCGGTGGCGGTCGCGGCATGCGCCCGATCTTTTCCGAAGATGAAGTCGAGGAGAAGGTCCTTGAAGGCCGTCGCGAAGCCGAGTCAGCATTTGGCAACGGCGAAGGGTATCTCGAAAAGATGATCACTCGCGCCCGCCACGTCGAGGTTCAGATCCTCGGCGACCAGCATGGCGGCATGTACCACCTTTATGAGCGCGATTGCTCGGTTCAGCGGCGCAACCAAAAGGTCGTCGAGCGGGCACCAGCCCCCTACCTTTCCGAAGCCCAGCGCGAAGAAATTTGTGAGCTAGGCCGCAAGATCTGTTCGTTTGTCGACTACGAATGCGCAGGCACCGTTGAATTCCTGATGGACATGGAAAGCGGCAAGTTTTTCTTCATCGAAGTGAACCCTCGGGTGCAAGTGGAGCACACCGTTACCGAAGAAGTCACTGGCATCGACATTGTTCAGGCGCAGATCCTGATTGCTGAGGGCAAAAGCATCGCCGAAGCAACCGGCAAGCCATCGCAGTATGATGTGCGCTTAAACGGACACGCGCTGCAGACTCGGATTACAACCGAAGACCCACAAAACAGCTTTATCCCCGACTACGGCCGTATCACAGCGTATCGATCGGCAACTGGCATGGGCATCCGTTTGGACGGTGGCACGGCTTATGCGGGCGGCGTCATCACCCGCTATTATGACTCGCTTCTGACCAAGATCACCGCTTGGGCCCCGACACCGGACAAAGCGATCGCCCGTATGGATCGCGCCTTGCGTGAATTCCGTATTCGCGGCGTCAGCACCAACATCGCGTTCGTTGAGAACCTGCTGAAGCACCCAACGTTCCTGAACAACCAATACACCACCAAGTTCATCGACGAGACCCCGGGGCTGTTCCAATTTAAAAAGCGTCGCGACCGCGGTACCAAAGTTCTGACTTATATCGCTGACATCTCGGTCAATGGTCACCCTGAAACCGAAGGACGTGCGAAGCCAGCTGTCGACCTGAAACCAGCTCGCATACCTGAGCTTAAGGCCGAGCCAGCCTACGGCACCCGCAACCTGTTAGAAGACAAAGGTCCGCAGGCCGTTGCCGACTGGATGAAAGCGCAAAAGCAACTACTGATCACAGACACGACTATGCGTGACGGCCACCAGTCGCTGCTGGCAACCCGCATGCGATCTATCGACATGATCAAAGCAGCCCCTGCTTATGCTGCCAATCTACCGCAATTGTTCTCGGTTGAATGCTGGGGCGGTGCGACCTTTGATGTGGCCTATCGCTTCTTGCAAGAATGCCCGTGGCAGCGTCTGCGTGATTTGCGCGTTGCGATGCCAAATATCATGACGCAAATGCTACTGCGTGCCAGCAACGGCGTTGGATACACCAACTACCCCGACAACGTCGTGCAAGAGTTTGTACGTCAGGCCGCAGAAACCGGTGTTGACGTGTTCCGCGTGTTCGACAGCCTGAACTGGGTTGAAAACATGCGCGTTGCGATGGACGCAGTCGTTGCTGCCGAAAAGGTTTGCGAAGGCACCGTCTGCTACACCGGCGACATCCTGAACCCCGAGCGTTCAAAGTACGACCTGAAGTACTATGTTGGCATGGCGAAGAAGCTTGAAGCCGCAGGCGCCCATGTTCTGGGCATCAAAGACATGGCGGGTCTGTTGAAACCTGCTGCCGCGCGCCAGTTGTTCAAAGCGCTGAAAGAAGAGGTTGGCCTGCCGATCCATTTCCACACACACGACACCGCTGGTGTTGCTTCGGGCACCATCCTTGCAGCGGCTGAGGCTGGCGTGGATGCTGTCGATTGCGCCATGGACAGCTTCTCAGGCAACACCTCGCAAGCGACGCTTGGTACAGTGGTTGAATCGTTGAACTTCACAGATCGCGAGACCGGTCTTGATATCGGTGCAATCCGGGAAATGTCGAATTACTTCGAAGCCGTGCGTGGTCAATACGCCGCCTTTGAAAGCGGCCTTCAGGCCCCAGCGTCCGAGGTATACCTCCACGAAATGCCGGGAGGGCAATTCACCAACCTCAAAGCACAAGCTCGTAGCCTCGGCCTAGAAGAGCGCTGGCATGAGGTCGCTCAATCCTACGCGGACGTGAACGAAATGTTCGGCGATATCGTAAAGGTCACCCCGTCATCGAAAGTTGTTGGTGACATGGCCCTGATGATGGTCAGCCAAAACCTGACCCGCGCAGACGTCGAAGACCCACAGCGTGATGTCAGCTTCCCTGATTCAGTCATCGACATGATGAAGGGTAACCTTGGTCAACCTCCCGGTGGGTTCCCTAAAGCGATCATCAACAAGGTCCTAAAAGACGAAAAGCCGAACGTTAAACGCCCTGGTGCGCATTTGGCGCCGGTCGACCTTGAGGAGATCCGCAAAGATCTGTCCAAACAGCTTGAGGGTTTCAAAGTCGATGACGAGGATCTGAACGGCTATCTGATGTACCCAAAAGTGTTCCTAGATTACATGGGCCGCCACCGTACGTACGGACCCGTTAGAACTCTGCCAACAAGCACGTTCTTTTACGGCATGGAACCGGGTGACGAAATCACCGCTGACATTGACCCCGGCAAGACGTTGGAAATCCGTCTGCAGGCTATCGGTGAGACCGACGAAAAGGGCGAGGTCAAAGTCTTCTTCGAACTCAACGGTCAACCTCGGACAATCCGCGTTCCGAACCGTAAGATTAAAGCCACCACAGCGGCACGTCCGAAAGCTGAAGTTGGCAATGCCGATCACATTGGTGCGCCAATGCCTGGTGTCGTAGCCTCGGTTGCGGTTCAAGCAGGCCAAAATGTTGCCGAGGGCGATCTGCTTTTAACCATCGAGGCCATGAAAATGGAAACCGGTCTGCATGCAGAGCGTGACGCGGTCATCAAGGCTGTTCACATCCAAGCAGGCGGCCAGATCGATGCAAAAGATTTGCTGATCGAGCTCGAATAAGACGTTGTAAATTCTATGATTAGCGGGCATCTGGCTCAGGTGCCCGTTTTTTTGTTTGCGCGACAAAACGCGCACCTGAATTGCATTCCACCAATACTATATTAGAATCATTCTAATGCATTCACGCGATTCCGATTTGGATCGCAATACTCAATGGAGACCATCATGAACGTAGGCGTAACCGTCCCGAACGTAACTTTTAAAACCCGCGTCCGCGACGAAAGCATCGGCGGTGACAACCCATTTCGTTGGCAGGACATGACCACTGACGATTACTTCAAAGGCAAGCGCGTCGTTTTGTTCTCGCTTCCAGGTGCGTTCACCCCAACATGTTCGACCTACCAGCTTCCAGGCTACGAAAAAGACGCTCAGGATTTCCGCGATGCCGGCGTTGAGGATATTTACTGCATGTCCGTCAATGACAGCTTTGTCATGAACGCGTGGGCCCGCAATCAAGAGCTTGCGAACGTCAAAGTCATCCCAGACGGTTCCGGCATTTTCACCCGCCAAATCGGCATGCTGGTCGAAAAAGACAACCTCGGTTTTGGTTTCCGCTCATGGCGTTACGCTGCTGTCATCAATGACGGTGTGATCGAAGCGTGGTTCGAAGAGCCTGGCCGCAAAGACGATCACCTAGATGATCCATACGGCGAAAGCTCACCCGAGACTGTGCTGGCATGGCTGCGTAACAATGCGGCTGCAAACGTCGCTTAAGCTTCGCCCTATATGAACCTACAAAGCCCGCGCGTTTTCGCGGGGGCTTTTTTTGTCATTTGAGCAGTCAAAAACTATGGCGAAACCGTCGAATATCCGCTTTCCTCTGCCTCAGCAGTAGGGAGCAGAATCAATGACCGATTTCGCACATAAAGTTCTAGTGATGACTGATATTCACATCACAAAAGAGGGCCGCAAGATCATTGGCCTCGACCCCATGGAACGCTTTAAAGAGGCGCTAAACCACGCTCTGACCAACCATCCAGATGCCGCTGGCCTCGTCATAACGGGCGACCTGACCCATCACGGTATACGCGATCAGTATCAGCGCCTTAAGGCCGTATTGGACGAGGTTCCGATTCCGGTGCATCTAACACTCGGCAATCATGATTTCCGCGATCAGTTTGTTGCCAACTTTCCTGACGTTCCCCGAGACCAAAATGGCTTTGTCCAAAGCTCTGTTCGTGTGGGGGAGTATAAACTTATCCTTCTCGACACCCACGATCCGACCGTCGAACCATTCCATGGCGGCAATATCTGTGAAAAGCGCCTCGATTGGTTAAAGGATCAGCTGGAAGGGCAGCCCAAAGGGTCCTGCGTTTTGATGATGCATCACCCGCCATTTGAAACTGGATTTCCGGGCATGGATGTGATCGGCCTATCAAACCGAGACGCCCTCAACGAGATTATCGCTGACAGTCCCGCCGTCGCTATGTCGATCTCAGGGCATGTGCATCGCACCATCTGGGGCAGTGCCGGCGGCAAACCCTCTGCCAATCTGAAAAGCACCTGTCACCAAATGCCTCTTGAATTGGTTGACGACGATTCCAGCCTATCGTTGGACGAACCCGGCTCTTACGCAATCATGCTGCTTGGCAACGATGGGATTGTTTTGATCAACGAAGATTTCGGCTTGGACAACGAACCTAGCAGCGATCCCGATAGCCAGTAATCAGATCGCGATCCGTGGTCGCGTTCTGATCAGAATTTCGGCAACGATCAGATTTGGTATCCAACAGGTGTAGGACAACCAAACCGAGGACAGCTCATAGGGCATGCCTGCGATTTCAAACCCAATCATTTGAAGCCGCAGCGTTACTGCTGCAAATGTGAGGGCAAAGGATCGCATCATCCATATCCGGTGTTCGACCAGCCGATTGTTCATCGCCAACCAAATGGCTACAGCCGTGCTTCCCATCCATGAAATGCCAAGTGCGGAAAACCCAATCTGGGCCCAAAACCCGCCAATAGCGTTCAGCGAAATCCCCATCGCACCAATGCCCCCCACAAGGATCGCAACGCCATAAATGCGCCCCAACAAACGATGAAGGGTTCGGTTGCTTCGGCGAATTCTGGGCATGAACTGAAACGCACCAACGGCCAAGGCGATTGGCGCGGCAGAGACATGCATCAACAGCATGGTCCGCCGTTCAAGTGCGTGTTCGACCATGACCTCAAACGCTGTCTCAAGACCCAGAAAGACAAACCGATAGCTTAGCAAACTTACCAGCAACGCAAAAAATACCGCTACGCGGAGTAACCATTTAAGAATCATAACGCACCTCAACTTGACAGTGTCAAGATAGACGCAAACTTGACAGTGTCAAGCAATTGCTGAACATGGTTGTATGACTTCAACCCAACCTCCAAAACCTCGTCATCACGGAAATCTACGTGAAGCTCTGATCGATGCGGGAATAGACCTGTTGCAACACGGTGGCTTAGCCGCCCTCACGTTGCGCAAATGCGCCGCCAAAGCAGGGGTTTCACACGCAGCACCTGCGCATCATTTCGACGGGTTGGACGGGTTGATCTGTGCCATTGGCACCCGCGGGTTCACGCAATTCTCAGACTACATGCTGGCAAGCCGCGCGAAAGCCGCTGATAACGATGCAGCCCGTTTGAGGGGCATTCTGGATGGCTACATAGATTTCACCGTTGACCACCCGGCCCTATTCACCCTGATGTTTGGATCACGCTTTGATGTCGTTCCAGACCAAGGGCTGATGCTGGCGGCTGACAATGCCTATCAAGTCCTAGCTGAAACATGCGCGCCATTTTCAATGGACCCACAGGGCAATCCGCGTGAGATCGAAATACTAGTTTGGTCGCTCTGCCACGGTTATGCCAGCCTGCGCCTTGGGGGGCAGGTCACACCCGAAGGTCCGGTCAACGACGTCACATTTGGCGATATTCTAAGACGTTTACCTGATATTATCCGGCTGAGTGGCGAGAAAACGAAATGAATGACCTGCACAACTACAAAGCAAAATCCGGCGGTTTAGAACCCGTTTGGACACTCGAAATTCAGACCCTACCTTCAGATACCGACCGAATTCTTGATGCCGTCATGAAAGTGCACCCGCTCAGCTTTGGTCGCTACCAACGCAACGCCAGTATTTCCGCGCTCGGAAAAGAAACCGCTCAGCCAGAGCCAAACTCGACCACGACCACCCAAGTTGATGGCTTTGTTGCCGGGTCGACCGAAACCTATCCGATGGTCGAACTTAAAATCTCAATCGAGCGCGACCTCGCTGTGCTGGAAAAGGTCATGGACACCGTTATCTTTGCACACCACTACGAAGAGCCTGTGATCTTTGTTCGCGAAGACTGGGCCAGCCGTGCGGCCTATGACCCAAACAGCAACAACCCGAACCGCTGGTGGAATAACGGCCAAGGACTGCCGGACAAGCTCGACTAGTCCAGCGAGCCTGACATGAAAGTAAAAGCGTCTTCTCCATGCGCTTGGGTCAAGCACCTCAGATCATGCAGACAATTTGGCGACAAAGAAACCGCCTGCCCTCCTAGCCCGCGAATGTGATCTGCGAAACGACGATTGAAGCTTTCCATAAGCCCTTCGACCACGAAAAACTGGGTCTTAGACAGGTCCGCCTGCTGCGCCAATTGCCAAGGCGACCAATGATCAAAATATGCCTCATCATCACCAAATTGAGTGGCCGCGATCTTTGGACGGCTTTTGGTGATCGTCCCCCAATCATGCATAGCCCCATCCATAATCGTTACCGTCGAAAACGCCTGTTGGTATTTCAATCCAAGGGACGCTGCCCCAAACCCGCCCATCGAGAAGCCGTGCACGTGCCGATTGGCGCGATCTTTGGCGATCGGATGCGCGGACTCAACATCCGGCAATATATCCTTCATCACCATCGTTGCTGCATTTGTTACCTCGGACTTGCCATCCACCCACATACTGAATTTGGTTGGGTCAAGGGGCGCAACAATCACCATCGGTTTTGATTTACCCGCGGTGACGGCCTTTTCCTGCGCTTGCGCCATCCAATGAATGTCGCGTCTCACCCAAGACCAACCCACCGCAGCACCGTGAAGGTGAACCACCAACGGAAACCCGTCCGCTGGCGCGGATTTGGCTGACTCATATAGCCAATAGCGCGCGCCGGATTTGGTTTCGACCTCTGAGATTTCGCCGGCCAAACTGACGTTCAGGCGACCCAAGTACGAACGCACCGAGCGGATCATTTGCCAGGGTGTTGGGCTTAGGTCTGCAGTTTCTTTAGACATCTTGATTTCCGATCCATCGGCGTTTGCTTGACCCGCCAGCCAATGTGATTTAATTGATGCTATCAACTATATATTTTAATTGACACCATCAATCACTTTGCGAGTCCCTATGCCTAACCCCGCAGTCCACGAAGCCGTTTTCCAATTATATCTCGACCTTGCAGCCTGTTTGACCAAAGGCGGACAGTTGAGTGACATATCACTAACCAGCATGGAATTACGCTCAATGCGGGCGATAAAATCATCCCAAAACGCGACACCGGCTGAGATCGCACAAATTCTCAAACGGGATCGGGGACAGGTCACCCGGTTGATTGGCGATTTGACCAAGAAATCTATGGTCACATCCAAGCCAAACCCAGACGACGGACGGGGGCGGCTATTGGCGTTAACGGATCAAGGCGAGGCCATTTTTGCCAAGGTTGCTGCTGAGGAAGCTAAGATTCACAGCAAACTGATGATCGGTATCGAACCAAACCAACTTGATGTATTTTTCCAAGTCGCAGGACAACTGTCGGCGAATGCCGCTAAAATCTAATTGAGTGCCCCGTTGCGGTAGGGCCAAAGTGCTGCCAAAGCGACATCATGAACCGGTGTGGCAATGCCATGCTCGCGCGCTGCGCGGGTGATCTCACCCGAGAACCAATCTAGCTCTAGCTTTCGACCATTTAGAATGTCCGTGCACATCGAGGCCCGAACCTGCCCGTCGATGCTATTGTAAAACCCAAATTGATCAACCGCGAGAGACGCTGGCAAATCAGGACACACCGCGCGTGCAACCTCGGCTGCTTCGTTGGTTGCTTGGCGCATCAGTTCAACTGTTTCGGGGCCCTGGTTAATCTCGCCAAAGGTTAAACGCGTCAGGGTCGACACCGCCGAGGTCGCCCCAAGCATGACGAATTTCGTCCAAAGAGCGGACTTAATATTCTCGGCAATAGCTGGGCGCGTGCCAGCTTGCTTGAAAACTTCGAACAAAGCCTGTTCATACTTCTTGCCCTCGGTCGAAAGAGAGCCGAAAGACAGGGTATCCTTGGTGTCCGTGTGTTTGATACGTCCGGGTGCCTCGATGTAACCGGGCGTCCAAGCTGCTCCGCCTAAAACACGGTGACTGCCGTAGGCTTCAGCAGCCACCCAAGGCGCCGTGATTCCATTTTGGAATGTCGCCACAAAACTATCAGGCCCGATCATAGGGGCAGCCTGTGCCAGCGCGTCCGCCAGATCGTAGTTCTTGACGAAAAACAGAACGCAATCCACGACCCCTACGCTACTGGGATCATCAGTGGCTTTGATGTCCTTCAGATGGGCGTCTCCGTTCGGGCTATCAACGTAAAGCCCCTCGGCCTGAATCGCCCCTAGATGCGCGCCGCGCGCGATCAGCGTGACATCTTGCCCTGCCTGTTGCAGTCGTGCCCCAAAATACCCGCCCAGCGCCCCTGCGCCCATGATTGCAATCCGCATGTTTCGCCTTTGTTTGTCTCAAACCGGTTATTCAATGAATATATACAAAGGAATTTTCCTCTGCAGCCAAATTTCCTCTTGCGCCCCGTGTCCGGTCTTTATAAATCCCACACACCCAAGGAATGCGGGCGTAGCTCAGGGGTAGAGCGCAACCTTGCCAAGGTTGATGTCGAGAGTTCGAATCTCTTCGCCCGCTCCATTGGACTAAAATGACTGGTTATGCGGGCGTAGCTCAGGGGTAGAGCGCAACCTTGCCAAGGTTGATGTCGAGAGTTCGAATCTCTTCGCCCGCTCCAGTTACTAAAAAGAACGACGCGGCCACAGTGCCGCGTTTTCTTTTTCTGATCCCTTGGCCATTGGTCCTGCCCCCCCTATAAGGGCCGCGAATATTCTTGAAGGATCAGGGACATGCGTAGCGCAAGCGTCACTCGAAAAACGGCAGAAACCAGCATTTCGGTCGAGATCAATCTCGACGGGTCTGGCATCTATGACAACAAGACCGGCGTTGGCTTTTTTGATCACATGCTGGACCAACTGTCGCGCCATTCGCTGGTCGATTTCACCATCCGTGCTACAGGGGATTATCACATCGACGATCACCACACGGTCGAAGACACTGGCATCGCGCTGGGTCAGGCCTTGGTGCATGCGCTGGGCGACAAGAAGGGCATTCGCCGCTATGGCGAGTGTCACCTTGCAATGGATGACGCTCAGGTGCGGTGTGCCTTGGATTTGTCAGCACGGCCGTTTTTGATCTGCAATCTTGATGTCCCTACGCAGAAAATCGGCGCGTTCGACACTGAGTTGGTGCGTGAATTCTTTCAGGCCTTGTCGACGCACGGCGGGATTACGTTGCACATCGACAAATTGCACGGCTTCAACAGCCACCACATTGTTGAGGCCGCGTTTAAGGCCGTTGCGCGGGCTTTGCGGGATGCTGTTGAAACCGATCCGCGCAAGGCGGATGCGATCCCTTCGACCAAGGGCGCGCTTTAAGTTTCGAAGGGCCGTTGGCCCTCCGACCGGACGGGGGCCAGCCCCCGCACCCCCGCGGTATTTTTTGCAAGATAAAGAAGAAGTGTCATGCTAACGGCCATCATTGACTATGAGAGCGGAAATTTGCACTCGGCTGAAAAGGCGTTTCAACGCATGGCCGCAGAAGTCGATGCTGGGTCTGTGGTGGTGACATCGGACGCTGATGTGATTGCAACGGCGGATCGCATTGTGTTGCCGGGTGACGGGGCATTCCCGGCCTGTGTAGAGGCATTGAAGGGGCACAAAGGCATCTTTGACGCCATGACCGAAGCGGTGATCGACAAAGGGCGACCGTTTCTGGGGATTTGCGTTGGCATGCAGTTACTGGCGACCACAGGACATGAATACCGCGACGTGGCTGGCCTTAATTGGATCGGCGGCGACGTTGAAAAGATCACGCCTTCGGATCCATCGTTAAAAGTGCCTCATATGGGGTGGAACGATCTGGTGATCGACAAACCCCATCCGGTGCTTGATGGCATTGAAAGCGGACAGCATGCCTATTTCGTGCATTCCTATCAATTCCATGTCGCGGACAAGGCCGACCTTTTGGCGCATGTCGATTACGCGGGTCCGGTCACTGCGATCGTCGGGCGAGACAACATGGTAGGCATGCAGTTTCACCCTGAGAAAAGCCAAGCAACGGGGCTAAGGTTGATCGGTAACTTCCTGAAGTGGCGTGTTTAAGCGAGCCTTATTCAACCCGCTCCCATGTTCCACCGTCGCGACACACAACGAGTATACAGCCTGAAACCTTAAGGTTGTTGCCGTCCAATACCAGCTTGGAATTATAGACCTTATCGCGATCTGGTGACCAAACTTTGCCACCGCCATATTTGCCGTTGCCCTTGGATTTCATATTCCAGATGATCTGCTTGCCAATATTGGCGCTTTCCATCGGATTACCACTGGCATCAAACGATTTAATCAATGTGCCGCAAATCAGATCACCGCACGCCTCAACCTGCACATGGCCCGAGTTGCCGTTGTCATCCGCCGGAGTCCGCCAAATACCGTAGATTGGATCGGCCAACGCTTGTCCCGCGATCAGTAGCATCGCCGCAGCTGTGAGAATGGTCTTTTTCATGTAAAATCCTCCCGTTTGGGTGAAAGTGTCCACCCAAAGCCGATTCCCTTCAACCCCTGCCTAGAAACGTTTTGCCCCTAACTTAGCGTCATGTTGAGGGCAAAACGTTCGGGAGATCGCAATGTTGCGGGCGCTTCAATGCCAATCTGCTACGCAGCTTGCCTTTGAAACGCTTTTGGGTCGCGTTGCAATCCGCGTAGGGCCATGCATAAGGGCGGCAAGCAATTTCGAAAGGGCCGCGCCATGATCCTCTACCCCGCAATCGACCTGAAAGACGGCAATGCCGTGCGCCTTGTACATGGGGATATGGACCGTGAAACCGTGTTCAACGAAAACCCTGCAGCGCAAGCGATGGAGTTTGTTGAAGCTGGTTGCGAATGGTTGCACCTTGTCGATTTGAACGGTGCATTTGCGGGTGAACCGGTGAATGCCGCACCAGTTGAAGCGATCCTTGAGCAGACCAAAGTACCCGCGCAATTGGGCGGTGGTATCCGCGACATGGCGACGATCGAACGTTGGATCGACAAGGGCTTGGCCCGCGTAATCCTTGGCACTGTAGCGGTTGAGAACCCCGATCTGGTGCGGGAAGCGGCGAAGGAATTCCCCGGCAAGGTCGCTGTCGGCATCGACGCTCGCAATGGCCGCGTGGCGACCAAGGGTTGGGCCGAAGAGACCGATGTGATGGTCACCGATCTGGCGCGTTCGTTTGAGGACGCAGGCGTCGCGGCCATCA
>ERZ1047821.699-NODE-699-length-23267-cov-27.571687_pt1 | contig 23267 bp, 16 predicted proteins | sample MGYA00383096_ERZ1047821 | MGnify/ENA primary metagenome ERZ1047821 (study PRJEB29581, sample SAMEA5548366) | metagenome | biome: marine; feature: coastal; material: water | depth 25 m | study: Short-term variability in the microbial, nano- and picoplankton... | reverse complement strand
ACAGATCGGTATTTGTCGCAGGATGGAGACCTTTTATCGGATGGGTTTGCGGAATTGGACTAGGCTACGCTGTGTTTTTAGAACCTTTATTAAGGTTTACTTTCACGGTAAAAGGATGGACAATGGACTTCCCTGAAATAAATACTAATGTAACAATGCAAGTGCTACTAGGTATGCTAGGTTTAGCAGGAGCGAGATCATACGAAAAGAAAAATAAATTAACAAAGTAACTAAATAAAAAAATGGGAAGATATTTCAACTTAGAACAAGAAACAAAAGCTATTTCAAGAAGTGCTGTAGCCGTTGTAAAAAGTGATTCAACAGTACTACCTGAGTCTGCACTATATGTGGGAACTGGAGGTGATCTAGTTGTCGACATGGCAAATGGAGAAACAGATGTTACATTTAAAGGTGTTGCAAGTGGTGCATTTTTGCCTATCGTTGTAGTTAAAGTAAAAGCAGCTACAACAGCAGCAGATATTTTAGCTATAAACTAGACTCATATGATAAGTATACTAAATACTTTATATTCAACAGTAACTAGAGCAGGAGCTTCACTGGTAGATGGAATATTTGCTATTTTAAAGGGTAGATCTCAGTTTTTTGAAAACGAAGACTCTTCAAAGGCTCAAGCGCAGGTATTAAACGCCGCTGGCGTTTTAGGCAAGGCGAGCATTCTTATAACACCTACAGCTTATAGCACAGGAAAGTTAAACGCTGTTTTACCCTCTAGCAGTCCATTTGGAGACTTTAATAAATCAGGGGCCTCAAACGCTACTAGAATAAATTCTTCAGGGGAGGTAGAAGAGGTGTCTTGGTCATACCCAAGAATAGATTATGAAGGCGGTGACACAGGAGTGTTGTGCGAATACCAAACCACAAATTACTTACGTTACAGTGAAGCTATATCTACTGGATCTGGTTCGCCTTGGGGTACAAGTGGATTAGGGCCAAGTAGTGTTCTTATGACTCTACCAGATGGGTCATTAGGGAATGTTTACAATTACTACGCTTATGGTAATCCGGCATCTGTTACCCAAACGATAACTGCTCAAGTTAATAGAGGTGTTGGGGTTTCAGTTTGGGCTTACAACCCAGAAACTACAGCTCACAATATTACGCTTGTAATACTCGGTTATAGCGCTACTCCTGCTACAATTTCTTTACCACCTGGAGTTTGGACAAGATGTACATTTAAAACCGCTGCAACTGCTACGAGCACGTATACCGGAGTTCAATTTACCCTTGCTTCTGGTAAAAACACTAGGCTTTGGGGAGCTCAACTTGAAAGATCACAGTTTCTAGGAAGAGAAGGAGTTGTGACTAGTTACATACCTACAACATCATCAGCGGTAACTAGGAACACTGAAAACCTAGTGGGTCAAGTAAATGCTTCGCAAATAAATTCAGAGGAAGGAGTTTTTTTATTTGAAGGAAAAATGACAAATTCCGGTACAAACGAATTTATTAGCATACTAGGGACTGGGGGTATGGGCACTAACTCTTTAAGCATGTACGGAAACGGAGGAGGTAACACCAGCGCAAGAATGATAGTTGGGGGAGCCCAACAGTATTTTCCATTAGGAGGTTCGGTTTCAAAACTTGTTTACAACAAATTCGCTATAAAATGGGATGGCACAAACTTAAAAACTTTCGCTAACGGTAGTTTGGTGGCTACTATACCCCAAAACAATAGTTTTGCTGCAGGTGTTTTAAATCAAGTTCATTTATCAACAGGTCAAAGATTTGCTGGAAAAATTAAAATGCTAGCAGTGTTTAATGAAGCCTTAACGGATGCAGAAGTAATCGCTATAACAACTTAAAAACATGGGATTAAAAATAGGTAAATACGCTTTTACATCTAAAAAACAAGCGTTAAATAAAATAAAGGGTTTAGGAATAGAAATTGACGACAACGGAAATGAGGTTCCGACACATAGCCACGGAGTAGTAGAGTTAGGACTCGAAGAGTTGTCTCCAAATATATATAGTGAAGAAACCGGAGAACTTTTGCAACCTGCTATTTACGGTACAGATTATCTGGTAGACGTTTTATGGGTTGACCTGGAAGAAGAGGAAGATGGTAGCACTAATCACCCCTATGGATGGGCTACATATTCAGTCAGTGTTTCAGACGAAGGTATACACGGCTTTTTAGGATTAAAATACCAAGACCTAAAACTTTAGTAAAATAAGTGATATAATATATATAATCAAATTAAATATAATGAATAACGTAATAAGAAAGATAAGCATTGGTGCTGACTACAAAAACGAAGCAATGCATTATTCTGTAGGGCAAAACGTATACGGAGGGCATATGATTTCCGTAATACTGTTTAATGAAAAAGAAAATTCCTACATTATATACATAAAAAAGAAAGACGAAGTAATGCCTTGGAAAAAGTTTAACTCGAACATGGCTATTTCATTAGAATACGATTTAGAATACTAATGAAGAGCTTAGGTAGCTTTATTATCAAGCCAGAAGAATCTAGGTACGATAATCAGATAAAAGTAGGTGACAAGTCTTTAATAACAAACACTAAGGTAGAAGACCACAGGTCAGTAAGTAAAAGAGCAATTGTTGTTTCTATACCTTTATCTATTAAGACTGATATAAAACCAGGAGACTCAGTGATAGTACATCACAATGTTTTCAGAAGGTTCTACGACGTTAGAGGAAACGAAAAGAACAGTGGTAGCTATTTCAAAGATGATATGTATTTTTGCGACGTTGCTCAAATATATATGTATAAGAAAGAAAACAATTGGTGTACAAACTTAGAATACTGCTTTGTTTCACCTATTGAAGAAACAAGTGATTTTAGCTTAGAAAAAGAGCAAAAACATATTGGTATACTAAAGTACGGCAATAAGTCCTTAGAAGCTATTAAAATAGCTCCAGGAGACTTGGTTGGGTTTACTAAAAACAGTGAATTCGAGTTTGTTGTTGAAGGTAAAAGAATGTACTGTATGAAATCTAATGATATTGTAATTAAATATGAATACAAAGGAAACGAAAAAGAATATAATCCAAGCTGGGCAAAAAGCCGTTGAAGAGCTAATCAAAGTAGCTAAAGAAGCTATTGTTGATTCTGAAGACGATTTGTCAGCGGATAAGCTAAAAAACGCGGCAGCGACTAAAAAGCTAGCTATATTTGATGCGTTTGAAATATTGTCAAGGATCGAAGAGGAGGAAGAAAGACTTAACGAAAAACCTAAAGATGTTAAAAAAGAAGAAAAAACATTTAAAGGTTTTGCTGAAGGAAGATCCAAGTAATTATGTACGAGCAAACATTATATAAAATAGACGACGACCACATTAAGCCTAAGGTAATTAAGCAAATGAATCGTTACAAAAAGTGGGAGTATGGTTACAATGCTGAGCATGATATCGTGGTTATTAGTAAGACTGGAGAGATTGGAGAAATTTATGATATCCAGAATCTTAAGATCGCTTTACCTAAAGCAACAAAGAACGTATATAAACGCTCAGATAAAAAAGATGAGCAGTTCTGGGAGGCTGCGGAATATCCAAAAGAACTAAGCAAAATAAAAAGCGTATTTGACTGGGAAAAATATCCGTCAGACTTTAAAGAAAAGTGGTACGATTATATTGATCAGGAATTTAATTACAGAGATGAAGGTTTCTGGTTTTATAGTAACGGTAAACCTACATACGTAACAGGTACACATTATATGTACTTGCAGTGGACAAAGATTGACGTAGGTCATCCTGACTTTAGAGAGTCAAACAGATTGTTCTTTATATTTTGGGAAGCTTGTAAAGCGGATAAAAGAAGTTACGGTATGTGCTATTTAAAGAATAGACGTTCTGGATTTTCATTTATGTCATCTGCTGAAACAACACACCAAGCAACAATGTCTAGTGACGCTCGATTTGGTATACTATCAAAGTCAGGAGCAGATGCGAAAAAAATGTTTACGGATAAGGTTGTACCCATATCTATTAACTATCCTTTCTTCTTTAAACCCATACAAGACGGTATGGACAGACCGAAAACTGAGTTAGCATATAGAATACCAGCTAGCAAGTTGACTAGAAAGAAGTTGGACTCTAATGAGCAACTGGAAGAACTTGTAGGATTAGATACCACTATTGACTGGAAAAACACAGGAGACAACAGCTATGATGGTGAAAAATTAAAGCTACTAGTACACGACGAGAGTGGAAAGTGGGAAAAGCCAGATAATATATTAAATAACTGGCGAGTTACTAAAACCTGTTTAAGGCTAGGTAGCAAAGTTATTGGTAAGTGTATGATGGGATCAACATCAAATGCTTTAGACAAAGGAGGGGATAATTTCAAAAAGCTATATGAAAGTTCAAATGTCGAAAAAAGAAACCGCAATGGACAGACTGGTTCAGGATTATATTCTTTGTTCATCCCTATGGAATGGAACTACGAAGGATACATCGACGCTTTTGGATTACCTGTATTCGATACGCCAAAAAAACCTATCAAAGGAATTGACGGGGAACTAATAGATTTAGGGGTTATTGAGCACTGGGAAAACGAAGTTGACGGTTTAAAAGATGATCAAGACGGATTGAATGAATTCTATAGACAGTTTCCTAGAACAGAGAAACACGCGTTTAGAGATGAAGCTAAAGAGTCTATATTTAACTTATCTAAGATATACGAGCAAATTGACTATAACGAAGACTTAAGAAATACAAGCGTAGTTACTACGGGTAGTTTTTCTTGGGAGAATGGTATTAAAGATACAAGAGTTATATTTAGCCCTAATAAAAGCGGTAGATTTAAAATATCTTGGGTTCCACCTAATAATCTTCAAAACCAAGTAATAATAAAGAATGGAGTGAAATATCCAGGCAACGAACATATGGGAGCGTTTGGATGTGATAGCTATGACATATCAGGTACAGTTGACGGTAAAGGCTCTAACGGAGCGTTGCACGGTTTAACTAAGTTTAGTATGGAAGATGCGCCTCCTAATTGTTTTTTCTTAGAATATATATCCAGACCTCAAACGGCTGAAATATTTTTTGAAGACGTTCTAATGGCTTGTGTGTTCTACGGTATGCCTATATTGGCTGAAAATAACAAACCTAGATTATTGTACCATTTTAAAAGAAGAGGCTACAGAGGCTTTTCTATGAATAGACCAGACAAGGTTTGGAACAAGCTTTCGGTTACTGAAAAAGAAATTGGTGGCATACCAAACTCTAGCCAAGATATAAAACAAGCTCACGCTTCCGCTATAGAATCATACATAGAAAACTACGTCGGATTCTTAGGGGAAACATACGGTAACATGTACATGCAACGTACACTTGAAGACTGGGCTAAATTTAATATAAACAACAGAACTAAACACGATGCTTCTATCAGCTCAGGTTTAGCGGTAATGGCTTGTAACAAAAACAGATACAAACCCGTGTACACAAAACAAAAAACAAAACTAAACCTAGGTATTGCTAGATATTCAAATACCGGTGCAACATCAAAAATAATAAAGTAGTATGGCTGAAGCAATTGTAAAAAACTTTTTTCCTAGTCAAGTCGTCGCCGACGCAGAAAAAGCGTCTGAAGAGTACGGTTTAAAGGTAGCTAAGGCTATTGAACAGGAATGGTTTAACTATGGAACTACGAACACTAGGTTCGCTAGTAATCAAAGAAGTTTCCACACTAGAAGGCTTTACGCTAGAGGTGAACAACCTGTACAAAAATATAAAGATGAGTTGTCGATTAACGGTGATTTGTCTTACTTAAACTTAGACTGGACTCCGGTACCTATTGTTTCTAAGTTCGTAGATATTGTAGCTAACGGTATATCAGAAAGATCTTTTAATATTAGAGCTTACTCACAAGACCCGTACGGTATGAGCAAGCGTACTAAGTATATGGAATCTATATTGCGAGATATGAATACCAGAGAGCTTAGTGACTTTTCTGCTGAAAATTTTGGCATAGACCTTTATGAAAACGACAAAGAAACTTTACCTGATTCTCAAGAAGAGCTGGATTTACATATGCAGCTATCTTATAAACAAGCTGTAGAAATTGCAGAAGAGCAAGCTATTAAAGTTTTAATGGCTGGTAATAAATATGACTTAATAAAGAAAAGAGTAAACCAAGACTTAACCGTGTTAGGAATGGGCTGTGTTAAAAATACATTTAACCACTCCGAAGGCGTCAAAGTAGAATATGTAGACCCTGCTGATATAGTTTATTCTTATACAGATTCACCTTATTTTGAAGATGTATACTACGTAGGAGAAGTAAAAACAGTTCCTATTAACGAACTTGTTAAGGAATTTCCTTCTTTGACCAATGAAGAGCTAAAAGAAATAACTGCTAAAAGCTCTAAAAATAATAACAGGTACGGTAACAACATTAACAAGACTAGCAACATAGACAGTAATTCTGTTCAGATGCTTTACTTTAATTATAAAACGTATAGCAACGAAGTCTACAAGGTTAAAACAACAGCCTCAGGAGCTAAAAAAGCAATTGAAAAAACAGACTCTTTTAATCCTCCAAAAGAAAGCGAAGGCGATTTTGAAAAACTTTCAAGATCTATGGAGGTACTTTACGAAGGCGCACTTGTTTTGGGTACTAGTAAATTACTCAAGTGGGAAATGGCTAAAAATATGATTCGTCCTAAAAGCGATAGCTCTAAGGTTAAAATGAATTATAGTATAGTTGCACCTAGGATGTATAAAGGTAAAATAGAATCTTTAGTTAGCCGTATTATTGGCTTTGCAGATATGATTCAATTAACTCATCTTAAACTGCAACAAGTTCTTTCTAGAATGATTCCAGACGGGGTTTATTTAGACGCAGACGGTTTGGCTGAAGTAGATTTAGGAAACGGAACGAACTACAATCCTCAAGAAGCGCTGAATATGTTTTTTCAAACAGGTTCTGTTATAGGTAGGTCTTTTACACAAGACGGTGATATGAATCCAGGTAAAGTACCTATTCAAGAAATCGCGTCAGGAAACGGAGGAGCAAAGCTAAGTTCTTTAATTCAAACGTATAACTATTACTTGCAAATGATACGTGATGTTACAGGTCTTAACGAAGCAAGAGACGGTAGCACACCAGATAGAAACGCTTTAGTTGGTATACAAAAAATAGCTGCAGCTAATTCTAACACAGCAACTCGACATATCTTACAGTCTAGTTTGCATCTAACGTCAGAAGTAGCCGAAAGCATATCTTTAAGAATATCTGATATTTTAGAGTACTCTCCTTCTAAAGACGCTTTTATTCAAAAAATCGGCGGTCACAATGTAGCGGTACTAGAAGAAATATCTAGTTTACATTTATACGATTTTGGTATATTTTTAGAACTTGCTCCGGACGATGAAGAAAAAGCTGTTTTAGAAAACAACATACAACAAGCCTTAGCCCAAAAAAGTATTGACTTAGAAGACGCTATAGATCTTAGAGAAATAAGAAATATAAAACTAGCTAATCAATTATTAAAGATTAGAAGAAAGAAAAAAGGAGAAAGAGATCAGTTGATGCAGCAACAGAACATTCAAGCTCAAGCTCAAGCCAATGCTCAAGCTCAGCAAGTAGCTGCTCAAGCAGAAGTGCAAAAAAGCCAAGCGCTAGCACAAACAAAAGTTCAAGTTGAACAAAGCAAAGCTCAGTTTGAAATTCAAAAAATGCAGCAAGAAGCAGAAATTAAGAAAGGCTTAATGGAAGTAGAGTTCCAGTACAACATGCAGTTGGCTCAGGTACACGCCGGAACTAAGTCAAAAATTGACGAACAAAAAGAAGACAGAAAAGATAAAAGAACAAAAATACAAGCTACTCAACAAAGCGAGCTTATAGAGCAAAGACAAAAACAGTCTACGCCTAAAAACTTTGAATCGGCCGGAATGGACAATCTAGGCGGATTTGGATTGGAACAGTTTTCACCTAGGTAAAACTATTTATTAATTTATATTATATTATATTATGTCAGAAGTAACAAAAGTAAACATCAGTTCTGCTGATGCAGAAAAGCCTAAAGTAAACAATGACGTTTACAAGGTAGATTTAAGCGAAATCAACGCAAAGCAAGAAGCAGAAACCGAAGAGCAGACAACAGAACAGCCTGCAGAAGAGAGTGCAGCGTCAAGCGAGGCTACACCTAATTTAGAAGAAGTACTTGAAGAAGTAACGACAGAAGAAGTAACTGAAAGCAAAAACGAAACAGTAGAAGAACCTCAGCCTAGTGCTAATAAATTACCAGAAGGTATCGAGAAGCTTGTATCTTTTATGGAAGACACAGGAGGTACACTCGAGGATTACGCTAAATTAAACAAGGATTACTCCTCTCTTAGCGATAATGATGTTCTAAAAGAATACTACAAACAGACAAAGCCTCATTTAGATAGCGTAGAAATAGAATTTTTAGTTGAAGACAAGTTTGATTACGATGAAGACATTGATGAAGACATCGACATCAAAAGAAAAAAACTAGCTAAGAAAGAAGCTGTTTCAGACGCTAAAAACCATTTAGAACAAGGAAAAAATAAATACTACCAAGATCTTAAAGCAGGATCTAGGCTAACAGAAGAACAAAAGAAAGCTGTTGATTTTTTCAACAGATATAATAAAGAAAGTGAAGAAAACGCAAAAGTAGCGGACGAACAAGTGTCTAACTTCTTAAACAAGACTACCTCGCTTTTTTCTAATGAATTCAAAGGTTTTGAGTTTAATGTTGGAGAAAAAAAATTTAGGTACAATGTTAAAGATGTTAACGGGGTTAAAGATACTCAAAGCGATATTAACAATTTTGTAGGAAAGTTTCTTGACGAAAGCGGTAATATGAATGACGCAAAAGGGTATCATAAATCACTGTTCACGGCTATGAATGCGGACGCTATTGCAAACCACTTTTACGAGCAAGGCAAGGCAGATGCTTTAAAAGCAAGTATCTCTAAGTCTAAAAACATCAGTATGGACGCTAGGAGTAGCTCTCCTGTTTCCGATTTTGATGGGCTTAAGGTAAAAGTATTAGGAGGCAGTAGTTCTTCAAAACTAAGAATGAAAACAAAAAACTAATTTAAAAACATTTAATTATGGCATTTGATGGATTAACAATTGGAGCAGGGCAGCTAACAGCTTCTCCTACTCAATCAGCAACAGGGGCTAACTACCTCGACTTTAACTCGGCTGCAGGCGCTAACTGGGCTCAGCAGTACGTACCAGACCTTATGGAGAAAGAAATCGAAAGATACGGTAATCGTACTCTTAGTGGATTCTTGAAGATGGTAGGAGCAGAAGAGTCTATGTCTTCCGATCAAGTTATTTGGTCAGAACAAAACAGACTTCACCTATCTTTTTCTGACACTGCAGGAGCTTGGGGAACAGGAGGTAACTTAATAAACGTTTACACCTTTGACAATGGAGTTGTTCACAACTTGCGTAAAAACCAAACAGTTGTATTAAAAGGTGCAAATGGTAACGTAACTAAAGCTATCGTAACAGATGCTGTTGGTCAAGTAGTTACTTTTGCAGGATACACATCTGACGACTTGAAAAACACACTTGGAGACGACATCAATGGTTTCGTTTATGGTTCTGAATTCAAGAAAGGGACTTCAGGAGCTGAAGGTAGCATCACACCAGGTTTTACTACTTACGCTAACTCTCCTATTATCATTAAAGATCGTTTTGCTGTAGACGGATCAGACGCTTCTCAATTGGGGTGGGTTGAAGTTGCAGACGAAAGCGGTACTTCAGGATACTTGTGGTACTTGAAAGCAGAAGGTGAAACTAGATTGCGTTTCGAAGACTACTTAGAAATGAGTGTTGTAGAAGCTCAAAAAGCATCTGCCGCTGCTGCCGGCGACCCGATTAACGCTGCTGACGCAGGATTCAAAGGAACAGAAGGTTTGTTTGCCGCTGTTAAAGACAGAGGTAACGTTACAAATGCTAACTTCGGTGGTACACTAGGTGAATTTGACATTTTGTTAAAAGCTTTGGACAAAGAAGGAGCTATTGAAGAAAACATGCTTTTCTTGAACCGAGGTACTGCTTTGGAATTTGATGATATGCTTGCAAAAATCAACGGCGGAAACACCGGCGCTGGATCTGCTTTCGGTGTATTTAATAACTCTGAAGAAATGGCATTGAACCTTGGCTTTTCTGGTTTCCGTAGAGGATCTTACGATTTCTACAAAACTGACTGGAAATACTTGAACGATGCGTCTACTCGTGGAGCTATCAATGATATCGATGGTATCTTGATCCCTGCTGGAACTTCTACTGTGTACGATCAGTCGCTTGGATCTAACATCCGACGACCTTTCTTGCACACTCGTTACAGATCTTCTCAAGCAGATGACAGACGAATGAAATCTTGGGTTACTGGATCTGTAGGTGCAGCAACATCTTCTTTGGATGCAATGGAAGTACACTTCCTATCTGAAAGATGTTTGTGTGTACAAGCAGCTAACAACTTCGTATTGTTCGAAGCGTAGTCAAGATTATATTACTGTAATTTTTACCCCTGCTTTTCGGTAGGGGTAACTATTACTTTTTTAAAATTATTTAATTATATTATATTATGGCAACTAAAAAAGCAACTGCAAAACCTGCAGTTAAACAAACAGAAACAATTGAAAACATTGCAGTAGCAACAGCTCCTGTAAAAGAAGTACAACCCAAAAAACCAACTTGGGAAATTAAAGACAGAACTTATATTCTTAAAAGTGACACAACTCCTCTTAGATATATTCTGCAAGCTAGAAACTCTAGAAGATCTCCTTTATTGTGGTTTGATGAAAAAACCGCTGAGCAAAAAGAAATTAGATACGCTACGAATCAAAACAGTGTATTTGTTCAAGAACAAAAAGGGGAATCTATTTTAGGGTCTATTATATTTGAAGACGGCTCATTATTTGTGCCTAAAGAAAAACAAAATTTACAAAAGTTACTTTCATTATACCACCCAGCTTTAGATCGAAAGTATACGGAGTTTAAACCCGCTGTATTAGCAGAGGAAGAATTAGACTCTTTAGAATCAGAACTAGACGCAATGATCGCAGCGAAAGACATGGATGTTGACCAAGCAGAAGCAATTTTAAGAGTAGAATTGGGATCTGGGGTGTCTAACATGAGTTCTAAGGAGCTCAAAAGAGATTTGTTGTTGTTCGCTAAAAACAAACCTTATTTGTTCTTAGAGTTAGCTAATGACGAAAACGTACCTTTAAGAAACTTTGCCATCAAAGCTACTGAAGAAGGTATTATTTCTTTATCTCAAGATCAAAGATACTTTACCTGGGCAGCTAACGGTAAAAAACTAATGACTGTACCTTTTGACGAAAATCCATACTCAGCTATGGCTGCGTTTTTCAAAACAGATGAAGGCGTAGAAATTTACAGGTCTATAGAGAAAAAGACCGCATAACACGTAATATAAATATAGGGGATGATTACTTCGTCCCCTTATATTACATTAAAAACTTAAAAAATGGCAATAAGCGTAGATACTGTTTATCAAAGAGTCTTAGCGATTCTAAACAAAGAGCAAAGAGGTTACTTAACCCCGGTTGAGTTTAACTTGTTAGCTAACCAAGCTCAGATGAGTATATTTGAACAGTACTTTAACGACGTTAGTCAATTTTCCAGAATCCCTGGCAACGATAGAGAATTTTCAGATCCCTTAGAAAACTTGCAAGAAAAAATTGATATTTTCCAAAAGGAAGGTAATATGACTTACGGTAGCAGCACCGGAGGGTGGAGCCGTCCCGCAGAAGTTTATAAAGAGGGTGAGATTTATGCAACTATAAATGCAAATAAGGTTTCTGTACAAAGAGTTACTAAAAAAGACTACGAGTTGCTAATTACTTCTCCTTTAATGAAGCCTACAGATAAAAACCCTATAGCTTATACTTATCATAATTATAGCGGTTCTCGTATTACTAAAGTTCACGGATCAGAGTTGATAACCGTAAATGTTAAAATGAATTACTTAATAAGGCCTAGGCAGGTTAACTGGAATTACTCGACCGTGCTAGGCGAAGCTCTTTACAACGCGACTAACTCCACAGACTTTGATTTACACGCTACCGAAGAAACTAAACTGGTGATAAAAATACTAGAACTAGCAGGGTTGCTTATTCAAGACATTGGAACTTACCAAGTAGCAGACAAGGAAGACAAACAAAAAATTCAACAAGAAAAATCTTAATAAATGGGGCTAATAACAGAAACAGCAGACGCGTATTATAGCGACGCAAGCAAGTACGGGGGATATTCATACACTCCTCTTTCGGACATCGTAAAAAACTTTGAATTAGCTTACGTAGGAGAAGACAAGCTTGTGCCTAAGGCTAAGCGTACGGATATTCTTTTTCATGCTATGAGAGGAATGCAAGAGTTTTCTTACGACTTACTTAAAAGCGTAAAGTCTATGGAGCTCACGATTCCGCCGAGCTTAAGTCTAGCCTTACCTCAAGACTATGTTAACTATGTTAAAGTGTCATGGGTTGACTCTATTGGGGTAAAGCATATTATATACCCCACTACACTAACCTCTTCCCCTTCTTCTTCTCCTGTGCAGGATGCTAATTACGATATTGTAAGAAGCAGCCAAGGAGTTATAGTTGAAGGAACACCTGTTATAGAAACAAATTGGAAAAACGCTACAACTTTTGACGACAAGGTTAATAGAGAGCTTTTCGGAGCGTTCGAAACCAGTCACGAATTTGAAGGAGGCAGATACGGAATTGACCCTCAAAACAGCCAATCAAACGGTACTTTTACAATAAACGAACATAGCGGCACTATATCTTTTAGTAGCGACTTAGTTGACAGCGTTGTGGTAATAGAATACATATCAGACGGCTTAGCGTATGATGCAGACACTAAAGTGCCTAAAATGGCAGAAGAAGCAATGTATGCGCATATATTACATGGCATTATATCTACGAAAGCTAATCAGCCTGAGTATTTAGTACGCAGACTTAAACAAGAAAAAAGAGCGAAGATAAGAAATACCAAAATAAGACTAGCTAGTATAAAACTTAGCGAAATGACACAGGTAATGAGAAACAAATCTAAGCATATAAAACACTAATAAATGGCAGAGTTAACTAATACGTTTACCCAAGGGAAAATGAACAAGGATCTTGACGAAAGACTTGTTCCTAACGGGCAATATAGAGATGCTCTTAACTTGGAAGTTTCTTCTTCTGAAGGAAGCAACATCGGTTCATTGCAAACTATACTTGGCAATGCGTTAATCGGAGCAAATTCCGCAACAGTACCTCAATCAAACATACCCTCGGATGCAGTTTGCATAGGTGTAACTAAAGACACTGAAACCGAAAAAATATACGGATTAGTTACTTCTAGCACTGTAGACTTTATAATAGAGCTTTACGATTCTGGAGGAGAAGTAATGAGCACTAATTTTGTTTTGGTAGACATATTAGATGTGTTAAAATTTTCAGCTAATAACTTAATCACAGGTATAAACGTACTAGACGGTGTCATATATTTCACAGACAACTTAAGCGAGCCTAAGCGTGTAGATATAGAATATTGGAAAGGGAAAACAACTAATATTCTTTCGTCTTCAGCAGGCCTTAACGAAGAAAAAATTACTGTAATAAGAAAATCACCTTTAAACGCTCCCTCTTATAAGTTTTTAGAAGCTAGCACTAGGAAAGGTGTAGGTACAAATGGAGGGGATCTTGCTACTACTAGCGCTTTTGACTTTAGCAGCTTGGAACCCGGAGACTCTTATTCTGGTCTTTTTATAGCAAGAAAAAGTCCTGAACAACTAGGAGAAGCAGGCCAAGCTTTTTCAAGAAATATTGATACTTTTACAGCCGGGTCAGTAGTTTCCTATGCTTATACCGATCCTGACAGTGTTTCTAGAACTATAAGTTTAAATAATACAACTAGTATTTTTAGCCCAGTAGGGTTTAATGATAACTATTTAGATTTATTCGCAAAAGGACCAAACGGAGGCCAGGTTTTTAGTGTTGTTACTATGTCTGGGGTTGTAGCTAGCGCAAACTCAAACACTGTTTACTCTATAACCATGTACCGAGGAGAAGAGGTAGTTGAAACGCACGAAATTACTGGCGATTTTACCGACTTAAGCTTCAGCTCGTTTAGCAAATATAATAATCAACCTTTTAGTTTTAAAATTTTAGCAGACGAAAATATAGACTTTACAAGCATTACGTTAAAAGCTGAAATTAGAGAAACAAACATTTCAAATATTTTTTCACCGTATTCTTTAGCAACCGGTACTGTTTCTACGAGCGCTTTTTCTATAATCACTTCTGTAAATACAGGTTTTGATGTACCTAATTATAAAGTAGGTGATATAATATGTTTGAAAAAGAAGTTTGAGGATATCGGAGGCATAGTAAGAGAGTCTATAATTAGAATCTCCATAGAGTCTTTAGACTCGCAGGCCTCTTCTTTTAGTGGTAAAATACTAACAAAAGCAGGCTCTCAGCAACCCGGAGAAGCTTTATACGACGCTGTTTTAGAAGAAGATGAGCCTTTATTCGAATTAAAGTTTCCTAGGTTTTCTTATAGATATAAGTATTCCAACGGACAATACTCTTGTTTCGCTCCCTTTTCTATTCCGGCTTTTATACCTGGGGATTTTAAATTTACTTCAAAAGATTCTTACAACTTAGGAATGACTAATAACGTCAGAAAGATTGAGCTAGAAGGATGGACTGATGATTTGCCTGACTTAGTCAGCGAAATAGATATTTTATATACTGAGTCAAACAGTAATTCTGTCTATGTTGTCGATACAATTCTTCCTGAAAGCACATCTATAACAGCAGCGGCTACTCTTACCGTTAGCGGCTTAGGCAGCGGCTACACTCCTGGTGATTATGACGCTTATATAGACAGTGCCTCATACCCTGGAAGAGAAGGTTTAAAAATTAGGCTATCAACTACTCAGTCTGGGCAAATAGCTAGTGCAACTGTAATAGAGGGAGGTACGGGTTTTCAAGTGGGGGACTCTGTTGGTGTTATTAGCAACTCAGGTACACAAGGGCAGCTAACCGTTTCCGCGATAGAAACTATTAGCAATTTCTTGCCGTCTTACGAAGTTAAAAGCGAGCAAATATTTAAAGCTGTAAACTCTAACCAGTTACTTAGGCCATTTGACAATGCCCCTAAAAAAGCAAAGTCGCAAGAAATTGTAGGAAATAGACTTGTGTACGGCAATTACACACAGGGAATTGACTATAATAAAAACATATCTTTTGACACAGCCATAGTTGAAAGAGAGGATGTGAAAGAAGTAGAACAAAAACTTTCTTTAAAATCTGATAGAAGTTATCAGCTAGGAATTGTTTTTCAAGACAAGTACAGCAGACAAACACCTGTTGTCACTGATAAAACAGGTATAGTACAAAAAAACTTTACTGGATCAGAAAGTGTTACTGCTTTAAAGGTTTCAGCGACTGCTACGGCGCCTGCGGAAGCTACTCGCTATTCTTACTATGTAAAAGAAACTTCTGAGCCCTACTATAACTTATGCGCTAGCAACTTTTACGAAGATGAAGAGGGCTATATGCATATTTCTTTTCCTTCTTCCGAAGTTAATAAATTAACCAAGGACGATTATATAGTTTTAAAAAAGAACAACGGGTCAAATGTTCCTGCGTTTACACATGATAAATTAAAAGTATTAGATATATCCAGCGAACCACCTACTTTTTTGTCTGTAAAAGATGAAGTTGTTTATAAAGCTACAAAAGTTAAGTTTAACTATAATTTTCACAGTTCAAGCGAAGTAAGATATAAACTTGGGGGATCTACTCCTGTAACTGGGTTTAATACCGTACAATTACTTCAAGCTGAAACCGCAGACGGAAACGCTACTGACGTATCATCTGCTTCACTAGCTGCTTTTGTTCCAGGAGCTAAAGTTAGGTTTTCAACAAAAGGCACCAATTTTGAAACAGAAATTTACGAAATAGAATCAGTTACCAGTAGGACGCATAGTGGAGCAATACTTGAAATAGTGTTTACTTCTGCTTTCGGAGAAGATGTTGATAAATTATACAAAAAATCAAGTATAGAAAATTTTGGGGAAACTGTTGATAGATTTAACCTTCACGAATTAGATATAACCGTTTTAAATACCTCATTTGATGCAGCCAACGAGAAGTATCAGAATAAGTTTTTTGTAAAAGTGGACAAAACCACAAACTTACTTAGCTCTTTAGTAGAAGGGACTGGAGCGGAAGACTTTGAAGTAGCAGGATCGGGGTGGGCAACGAGCTGGGGAAACACTCAAAGTACTCCTGGAAAAAGAAGGTATAAAGCTAAGTACGACCCCGAAGCGAGGACAGTAACGATCAAAACCTGGGCTGTTTATACAGATGCAGACTCTAATTTTGCGAACGACCCGTTTACAGATAATTTAATAACAAATAATTATTTACGCCTTGAGCCTTATAATTATTTTAGACCTGGTAGCTTGATTTCTGAGGGAAGAATGTACGGTCCTTTTACTTCGACAATGCTTATCACGGAAGTTTCGTCAAGCATAGACAGTACAACAAATCAAAAAGAGTGGGTTGTATCAATTTCCGAAAACTCAAGTATGAACCTCGGTAATTGGGATGGAGCGTCAATGTTCGGCGGAACTACCGAGTGGAGTAACATCAGGTTGTCTACTTTATCTTTTAATTCTGAAAATATATACGAGCTAAAGAACCCTCCTGTTTTTGAAACAGAAGCAAAAAAACAAGCTATCGATATATACTATCAAACTGAAAATACATACCCTATAGCGGACTTAGCTACTCCTAAAATACTTAGTTATGCTAACTGCTTTAGCTTCGGCAACGGAGTTGAGTCTGATAGAATTAGAGACGATTTTAATGCTGTTACGTTAGGCAAAGGTGTTGTAGCTTCTACGGTGCTTAAAGATGACGCCGGGGAAGAAGAAATAAAAACAGGTTTAATTTTTTCGCAAATATACAATAGCAAATCAGGCGTTAATGATTTAAACCAATTTATAGCAGCGGAAGGAATAACTAAAAATTTAAACCCAAGTAACGGAAGTATACAAAAGCTTTTTGCGAGAGATGGTGATTTACTAGCTTTATGTGAAAACAAATGTTTTAGAATTTTAGCAAACAAAGACGCGCTATTTAATGCAGACGGGAATGCTAACATTACATCTAACAGAAACGTACTAGGGCAAGCTGTTCCATTTGCTGGAGAATTTGGTATTTCTAAAAATCCAGAGTCTTTTTGTAGCCACGGATTTAGATCCTACTTTACGGATAAAAAAAATGGTGTAGTTTTAAGGCTTTCTAGAGACGGTTTAACAGAGATATCTGCTAAAGGCATGCAGGATTTCTTTTCTGACTCGCTTAAAGGATCAACCTCTTTAATAGGTAGCTATGACAAAAGCACTGACTCTTACAACTTAACAATAGTAAAACCAACAAGTACTGAAAGTGATACTATAAGTTATAAAGAAAACGTAGGAGGGTGGTCTAGCCGTAAATCTTTTATACAGGAAGCAGGTATTTCTTTAGATAACATGTACTTTACGTTTAAAGCAGGTAGAGCTTATAAGCATGGCTATCACTTAGTTAATAACTTTTACGGGATTCAGTATGAGTCTTCTGTTACTTTTTTGTTTAACGAGGCAGCAACCTCAGTTAAAGGATTTAAAACATTAAACTACTCAGGAGATAAATCTAGAGCATACAATGACGCTAAAGATACTATAACTACCAACGGATGGTACGCAGATAGCATACGAACAGATATGCAGAACGGATCAATACCTTACTTTGTTAAAAAAGAAAACAAGTGGTTCAACTATATAAAAGGTAACGAGCTTAGCATCGACACAACTAGTCTAGCTGTTCAAGGCTTAGGTGTTCCGTTTCTTACAGCACTTCAAGCAGGCGGAGCAAAATTTCATTTAGCCAGCTTAAATTCTTCTTTAGAAAAAGGCGATAAGCTTTATTTTTTAGTAAACGGTAATCCTACTGAAATAGGTACGGTTAATGGCGTTTCCACAACTATTCCTTCAAACGGAGATCCTTATGGTAATGTAACTGTAAGCACACTGGTAAGTTCTTTACCTACCACGTCAGACTTTTTATTTTTCGCGAAAGACACAGGGCCTAATTTAACATCTTTAACAGGCTACTACGCAGAAGTAACAATGAAAAACGATAATTTTGCCGGAGGGCCTCAAGAATTATTTTCTGTTGGAACAGAAATCTTTCAGAGTAGTAAGTAGTTAATAACCATATAAAAGCGTAATAATAATTAAAAATAAAAACATATGTTAGGAGTAATGGGAATAGCCAGTGGAGTTGGCAAGATTATAGGAGGCATCGGAGCTCGGAAACGCGCAGCTAGAGAGCAGCGGCGCGCGCAGGCTGAATATAACGCTAATAAGGCAGCTTTTATGAATACAGATACGTCTAACCCTTACGCAGACGTAACTAATACATACGAAGACCTTACAGTAAACACGCAGGCTGCAGACTTTGCAGCTGAGCAACAACAACAAGGACTAGCGAATACTTTAGATAGATTGTCTGGAGCCGCTGGAGGTAGCGGGATTGCTGCTTTAGCGCAAACTTTAGCTAATCAACAGTCTCAAAACATAAGGCAAGCATCTGTGGATATTGGCGTACAAGAATCTCAAAACCAAAGACTAGCCGCTCAAGGAGAGGCTTCTATGCAAAGAGCAAGAGCTGCTGGTGAGCAAATATCTCAGCAACGTAAAATAGATAAACAAAGTACCTTACTAGGTATGTCTCAACAACGGTTAGGCGCGGCAAAGGCTGCAAAAGCGGCTGCAACGAGCTCTATAGTGTCCGGAGCTACTGGACTATTAGGAGGTGTTGCAAAAGGAGCTATACTAGGATCAGGTATGGCAAAGGCAGCTGCAGCTACTAAAACAGCAGCTTTAGGTGATAAGCTTAAGGCAGGAACTATAAATTCAGCACAATACGATCAAGGCTTAAAAGCTATTAAAGGAGGAGGTGGTAACTTTTTTCAAAAAATGGGTGCAGGGCTTGGTGCGGAAATAATAGGAAACTATAACAAAAAATAGACAATGGCAGATTTACAATTAATACAAGGAGAAAAGTTCGCTAGAACCGGAGGCTTAAAAGCTGGGGAACTGGACAATGTAGGGGAACAAATAGGCAAAGGCTTAGAAGCCGTTGGTAAAGAGGTTCAAGAAGCTATGGTTAAGGTTTCTTCATGGGGAGAGGCAGAAGAAGCGTTTAACAACGACATGCAAAAAGTAGAGACCGACGGGTTTTTAGCTGGTAACGGTAGTGGATTTTCAGAGCAAGACGCTGCATCTGAATATATGACAGGTCTTAAGCAAAAATACGGTGACGCCGCTGCTAAAGCTTCTAGAATAGAAAACAAAGGAAGCGCAGCTTATAAGAACCAAGTAAAAATAATGAACGATGTAAATGCTGCTGCAAAAAACTTTGCTGCACAAAAAGACTCTTTAGTAGTTTCTCGTAAAGAGTACCAAGCAAACCCAGGCAGTTTATCCGTAAGTAATTCTTTTGATACATCTTCAGCCTCTCAAATGGGTCTTTTGTCCGGTAAAGGACAATGGAGCGTAGACGAAAAAGGTAATATAATTGTAGACGGACAAAAAATGTCTGATATGGGAGCTCTTAAACAAAAATCAGAGCTAAACTCTTTGGCTACACAAGTTTATTCTGCCACATATGAAGATTCGCTCAAAAAAGGGACACCTTTAACAGAAACTCAAATAGAAAAAGCAGGTGAAAACGTTATAAATTCATTAATTAATAGTGGAGACCCTAAAGCTAATGTTGCCTCTTTTGCTTTTGATCCACTAACAGGTACACAAACATTGTATAGCAAAGACAGCGAGGAAGGTAAAGAACTTGCAGAAAACCTTAAAAACTGGGATAGTTTAACTAATGAACAAAAAAATGTAATATACACCCAAGTAGGGGAAAAACATAAAAATCTTTTAAAAGCTCAAAACGAAAAAGGAATAGCTGACTATAAAGCTGCTAACCCTACTGAGTCCAGTGATACATTTGAAGAAACGTTTTACAGTTCAGACAAAAGCTTAGACTTATTGAAAAAAACAGATGGCTCAGGCCCAAAAATTGTTAAAATAGGTAGTGAGATATACATGTTGTCTAAAGACGGAGAAAGGGTAGGAATCGCTATAGCTGGACCTGTACCTGGAGAGAATGGAAAGCAAGGGTTCAGCATGGATGTAAATCGTTCAATTAAGGTAACGGATGATGATGGTAATATTAACTATGAAGCTTTTGCTGCTTTAACAGGAGGAAAGCAAAGCACAAGAACTGTGACAAAAGAGAAAGACAGCAGCAATAGTACAAGAATTACTTCTGAAAACTCTGAGTCAAGCTCCCAAAACACGACTGGTCAAGAAGCTACTTTGGGAGGGACAACCAAAGTCATTCCAGTAGAAGAAAAAGAAAAAGAAAAAGAAAAAGAAAAAGAAAAAAAGGTAACAGAAACAGGAGAAGGAGAAGGAGAAGGAGAAGGAACAGGAGAAGGAACAGGAACAGGAGAAGTAGAAGTAGAAGTAGAAGGAGAAGGAGAAGTAGAAGGAGAAGGAGAAGGAACGGGAACAGAAACAGAAGAACTACCTAAAGGCCTTACGAAACAAGAACTAGAAGAAGCTTTGAAAGAAGAAAAGTTTAGTAAGTCTTTGCCTGACTTTAGAGCGGGGGTTAGAAAAGGAGAGATCACAATACAAGACGTTGATACTAAAATAAAAATACTAAACGCGCAGTTTAAAAAAGGCGACATAAGCAAAGCGAAATACGATAAAGACATAAAGTTTATAAGTGAAGAAATAATGCCTTTGCTGCCCGATGATATCCCTGGAGAAGAAACGGGAACAGGAGAGGGGAAGAGTTTAGACTCAAATACTGATCGCGGCTTTTTTGCCCCTGGGTTTGGAGAAAGGAGAGAAGACAGTTCTACTAGCAAGACAGGTCCTGGGGCTCCCAAAAATGACTCCGTTTCAAGTGAATTTATTGGAGAAGATATGATTAATCTTGTAAAAAATAAGCAAGCTGAGGATGCGAATATAGCAGAAGCTCAAGAAGCAGAAAACGAGCTTACCGAAATAGAACTAGAAAGAGTTTTTGAGGAAGAAAAGTTTAGCAAGCCTTTGTCTACTTTTAAGGCAGGAGTTGAAAAAGGAGAAATTACAATACAAGACGTTGACCTTAAAATAAAAATACTAAGCGAACAGTATAAAAAAGGTAACATAAGTAAAGCAAAGTACGACAAGGATATAAAGTTTATAAGTGAAGAAATAATGCCTTTGTTACCTGATGATATTCCTGGCGCGCAGAATTCTGATGATATTGCCGGTGTGCAAGAACTTGACGAAGTAATGATCCCTGGCACGGTAAAATCCGCTACAGACCCTGATGTACCTGTATCATCCTTTGTAGAAAACGAAGCTGGTAAAGGAAACGAAGGTCAAACCTCTAAACAAAGTCCTAGAAATTCAATACTAAGTATAGTATCTGAAAACGAGGCCGGCAAAGGAGATGAAGGTTATAAGGCAATATTTGGAAGTCCTACAGGTCCTAAAACCTACAAAGATGGCGGACCTCCTCTTACCGAAAGAACAATAAAAGAAGTTTTAGAATTCCAAAGAGAAACAATAAATGTCGGTGTGTTTAACGAAAAAAGAGCATGGGAGGCTATTACAGAGCAAAGACCTTTTGACAAATACACTGGAACAAAAGAGTTTTGGGATGAAAAAATTAAAAAGGCAGGGTTAACGCAAGAACAAATAGAAGATAGAGAATTCATGCTCGGTGAAGAGGGGCGCATGAGAAACATGAAGCCATTTAGTAGTGCTTCAGGTAAGTACCAATTCATGAAAGATACTATTGAAGGATTACTTGAGAGCGGAGCAATTAAAGAAGGAGACGTCTTTAATAAAGAGACACAAGATAAAATGGCTTTAGCTTTAATAGGGGAAAAAAATATTAAAAAGTTTTTAGACGGTAAAATGTCCACTAAAGATTTTGCAAAAAAACTAGCAAAAATATGGGCATCTGTACCAAATGAGAAAAACGAAAGTGAATACAAAAATATAAGCGGTAATAAAGCGCTTAGCAAATTCGAAGACCTTATAGCTAAGCTAGAGAAAACTAAAAAAATGGATGGTAAGCTAGCAGCTAGGAATGCAGTATTAACCAAGCAGTTTAGCAATTCAAAAGGCAGTTTAAGTTTTCCGTTAGCCGGAGGTAAAGGCAGTTCTACAGTCACAAGAGGGTATGGCGTAGTAAAACACGAAACATTACCTGGAATAAAATTACAAAGCAGCGGGTTAAGATTTAAGGTAGAAGAAGGGTCTATCGCTGCCTCTGTAAGCAAAGGAGAAGTTTCAGCTATTCAAGTTAATAGCAATGGGTCGTATACAGTTCTGGTAAAACATGGAGAGTATACCACAGTATACACTCCTGTGGTAAGATTAAGTGTGAAACCAGGACAAGATATAGCAAAAGGGCAAAGCCTTGGTGAGGTCTTAACTAAAAAGAAAAAGACGGAGCTTCAGTTCCAGGTATGGAAAGGTATTAAATCGCAAGACCCTACCAAATGGCTTTCTTAAGCAAAAAAGTATTAATAAATAAATAAGTACCTAAAATAAAAAAACATAATATTATGAGCGACTACCTAGATAAACAAGGGAAAGTAATAACATTTAATGAAATTCAAAAAGAAGCAGAAAGAGTGGGGCAAACCACTGAAGCTCTTGTAAAGCTTTTTGAGCTGGTTGAAATGAAATCAGACCCGGGAAATGGGTTGGGGACAGTAATAAAAGATGCGAATGCTGTGCCTCAAAAAAAACAACCCGTAAATACGGAATTAGCATCGGAAAATACTTCTTCGAAGCCTATTTGGGATACCGACAAGATTTTTGATCCGAACATCTCAGCGGCCTTAATACAATACTGGGATACCGCTGAAGATGCAGATATGGACTTGAAAAAACCTGAAACTTTAGTAGATAAAGACGAGGAAAGTGTTGTACCATACTTAAGATCCGCATACGGTGGAATAATAGAAATGAAAGAATCAAGTTGGTGGGGTGACGCTTTTCAGTACAAAAAAAACGGAGAATGGGTTGAAATAGATTTGCAACCGGGGTTTTATAAAAATAAAAAGAAAACAAGACAACAGCTTATAGAATTAGATAACTACTATAAATCTTTTGATACTGAATCCACCTTG
>ERZ1047821.683-NODE-683-length-23702-cov-12.283884_pt1 | contig 23702 bp, 23 predicted proteins | sample MGYA00383096_ERZ1047821 | MGnify/ENA primary metagenome ERZ1047821 (study PRJEB29581, sample SAMEA5548366) | metagenome | biome: marine; feature: coastal; material: water | depth 25 m | study: Short-term variability in the microbial, nano- and picoplankton... | reverse complement strand
ACCCAGTCCGTAGTCTGTGCCGGCAAATTAATTGCTAATAATAAAAATATAAGTAAAGGCTTCATAAAAGTAAGTAACAAATATAATTAACTTTTTTAAGTAATTTAATTTACATTTGTTGATTATGAAAAAGAATGTAGCTGTAGTTTTTGGAGGCACAGGTTTGACCGGTTCTTGGTTGTTAAAACAAATTATTAATGATCATTTTTTTGAAAAGATAATCGTTATCACAAGAAAAAAAATAGCAACAAAAAATTTAAAAATAACTAATAAAGTTATTGATTTCTCAAAAGAAAAAGAGATTCAAGATTGTATTATTAAAGATGCCGTTGTTTTCTCGTGTATAGGTACAACACAATCTCAAGTTAAAGGAAATAAAAAAAGATATAAAGAAATTGATTTTGATATTACACTAAATATTGCAAAGGCATCTAAAAAAATGAATGCAGATAAATTCCTTTTTATCTCATCAGGTGGTGCTAACAGTAAAAGCTCAAATTTTTATTTAAAACTAAAAGGGGAAATTGAAGAAGCTGTCATAAATATTAAGAATAATAGTTTATTTATTATTAAACCATCTCTATTAATTGGAAGAAGAAAAAACAGAAGGTTTTTAGAAGAAATTGGACAGCTTGTTATGCCGATTTTCTCCTTTATTTTACCCTCTACTATTAAGGCTATTAAAGCTAAAACAGTTGCTAAAGCAATGATTAATTTATCAAAATCTAATTTATCTGGTAAAAATATAATTGAAAATAGCGATCTATTTAATTGGTCTAAAAGCTAGTATAGTCAGCTTTTACTTTAAGTAATTTCTTAACCAACTATTATAACTTATAATATCAATCTCTTCAGATTCAGAATCAGATAGTGAAGTTAAAAATTGAGTTTTAAGATCATCAATTTTAATAGAATTAACACTATTAAAAATAATATTGATAAAATCTTTCTCTCGTTTTAATTCTACATTAGACAAAATAGATTTATAGCCGTTTTTTATTTCACTAATTCTATCCAAAATATCATTTGCCTGATTTCGCCATCTCATCATTACATCAACAATTAAAATTTTAAGCTGAAAAGATTTATCGAGTAAAAGAAAATCTTCTAATAAAGTTAATCTAGATAAGTTCTTTATAGCTTCTTTAAAGTTATTCTTATAATAAAAAATTAAAGCTCTATTTAAATAAATAAATGCACTGTACGCTGGCAAGCTTGTTATTATTTCATTTTTACTTGCTTGATCAATAAATTTTAGAGCCTTATCTTTATCTATCTTTGAGTAATTCAATACAAGTGCATTGTAATAATAGAATAAGTATTTGTCAAACAAGAGAGAATCATGTTCTTGCATGCTCAGATATAGCTTATTGGCAAATTCTAATGATTTTTTATATTTTTTTGTTTTGTAAAAACAATTAGATAGATATGTCAATAAAGTTAATTTGTCGTTATGATTTGATCTATCAAAGATATTATCACTTATAAAACTATTATAGCTCTTTAGCAAAAAAACTTCTAATGATATGTAGTCACGCTTTTCTAGTAAAATACGACTATACATTTTAAACAATTTCAACCTAAATCTTGGTTTATCAATTAAATTATCATTCTCTAAAGATTGACTATATTTATTACTTATTGAGACAATTAACTCATTATCTAATTTTCCAAAATTTTGTTTTTTCTTAAATTCATGCATTACTTTAGCTAGCAACATATCAATTTCATCAATCTGATTTAAAGTCTTAAGATTTTGTTTTTTTAAATCGATGTAGGTGTCAACTTCAACAGATATTAACTCATGAGAGAGCTGAATTATTTCAGTATAAATTATAGATAAGACCTCATACAACTGAGAGTTAATTGCTTCTTTCTCTGCTTTTAATAAATAATGAAAGGCAAGTTCTAATTCACATTTATTCTTGTAAACTCTAGAGAGCAAAACAAAACTAAATGATTTCGATTGATTATCCTTCCAAATATGCTGCCATATCATTGAATTATTTAGCTCATTATAAAGTCTATTTTTTATCTGATAATAATTGTTTGAATTAATTTTGAGCTTATTTAAAGCCTCATCCGTATTTAAGTCATCTCTTTTCTTTCTCATGAGATCAAATAAATCTACATCTTTCCGATTCTTTGCATTAGTTCTATTAAGAAATAATTTAAAAAACCTAATCTCCTCTTTAGTGAGTCTCTGAACAATAGTATTTAAAAATTTAGACATCTACCTTCTAATAAATTTTTTGCCATTACGAATGTAAAAATTGCCAAATGGGATATTGTTCGTTGTTTTATGTCTTTTACCTAAAACATCATATATATAAATATCTTGTTGCAAATCAGATTTAGGAGAAAACTCATTTAAGTCTGTTATCGTTGATGTTACAAACACTGGAGTAATACTAGTATCTGCAGTAACTGGAGTTTCAAAAGAGGGCCATATCACTATTAAGTTATCACCTGCAGTTGAGTAAAAAAATGGACCTCCAGGAATAGGATTAGTAAAAAGATCTATAAATAATGTGTCTCCAGGAAAGAAAATTTGGGACGGAATAGGATGTTGAAAAGTAAAATAAAGTGGAGCTTGATTGATAGGAACTGAGGGTGATGTACAAATAATATTAACATTACAAATAGAATCATAAATGGCAAAACTACCTGTATTAACAATCGCACATAATAACATAACAGGATCATTATACTCTACAGTATCAGCATGAACTACATTAACAACACTTGCATTTAAATTTTGTGAGACTGAATCTTGAGAGCAAACAAAAAATAATATAAGCATAATGAAACTCTTTTTATAGCTCATATACAATTCATGAAATTTAAAATATAAATTAGTATTGCATCTAAAATATATATTCATAATATTAATCAATAATTATTTTTTTCTCTACTGTACCATTATCATATATATATATTAACGATGTATTCTTTTTACTTTCTACCGCACCTCCTCTAATATCAGTTACATTAATTAATCGTTTATTTGAGGAACTAGTATTTATGGTGTTAAAATTAGTAGGAATTACAACATCGCTTAATAATATATCTTCATCACCAGTTTGATATGGCAGAAACTGAAAAATCCCTATAAACATTTCATCCTGAGTGTTTAATCCAGATTGTACAGTAACTGGATTTGGGTTTGTAGGGCTTTGTGTGTTGTCATAAGTTCCATTAGCATATATCACACTTCCAGCTGGTATTTTGATAAATTTTTCAAATAGGTATGCCCCCTGCCATTCAAAATCCCAATTATTTATTCGAACTAAATTAATTGTGTCATTTGCAGGAGTTACAGCATACATTTCAATATACTTTCCAAGTAAATGCATATGAGGGAACACTGACATAAAAGAATAATCTTGAGCTGTAGGGCCATATGTTCCTGTTATTTCAGTAACTTGATTTGGAGGTAATATAAAGGGTTGACCAAAAAGACCTTCGTTAATTAAGTAATCGCTAGTAATTTCTCTAATTGTAGTATTTTGGGGGTAAAAATAAATTTTCACTTTAGTACTATCTATTTGTCCGAAGCTTCCTTCGGGATAATGCATAGCTAAAGATAAGCTACTATTTGCTGGTAAATTAACTCCAAAGGAATTGTTTTGATTTTCAGGAAAAACTAATGGCACAGAGCCTGGCGCCCAAGTATATATTGTACCACCTTGAGGACCCATACAATTTTGGGTAGTAACAACTGAATTATTTGGAAATGGATCTAATGAAACTATCACGTGATGTACTATTTGTAAGTTTCCTGGGATCACCTCAATTGCTCTTATCTGTCTATTTTGTGTTAAATATGAGGGAATAGAAAAACAAACATAATCATCATTTCCAGGACCAGCAGTGCTAGAATAAGTTGGGATTTGTATCTCTAAATCAGCTACACCAAGTTGTGATGAATTACTAAAAGTTGGCATTGTTGGCAATAAAGATGTATCACCCAATGGAGACCCGTTAGTTATCCAATCAAGAATTGTATTAATTTCATCAAGATTTAAAGTATTTTCATATGCATAACTTCTGTACAAAGTATCTGGTGGCCACGGTGGCATTTCTCCAGAACTTGTAACATGTTGGATCATACCAGAATTTGCAACTGTATTTGCATATGTCTCTAAATTTATCGGGCCAATACCTCCACTATAATGACATTTTAAGCAGTGATCATAGATTATTGGAGCTATATCCTCAGAATAATTAGGAACCTGAGCAATTAAACTTATTGGTAAGAAAAGTGTCAGTAAAATTCTATTTATCATATTAAATCTTTTAATTATTTTTCGCTCTAAAAATGGGGCACTATAATTAACATTTCATTAATTTTCTTAATATTAAATAGCTAAATTTTATTCAACTTATTTTTTTAAGTAAGAGGTATTAATTATAGTTCTGTAATACTTAGTCAAAAGTATGAACAATATTGTTAATCTCAATTAAAATAATTGATTATCTTATGCATTCAGTTGTAAAAATAAAGGATTTACATTCTTTATAAGCTTACATATTCAAAATATTAATTTATTTTAATATGGACCTGTCCATAAAGTTGATTACGGTAGCATTAGATATTTTAATAGCGCTATGAATTAATGAAATCTTTTTGTACTTAATATCTTTTACTTCAAAGTACTCATACATTCTCCTGAGCGAAGAACTGATTCCATCAAGACTCATATTAGATTTTTCGGCAATCTCTTTATTCAACACCATAGGATTATCTAATAATATTAAAAGAACTTTCCAATCTGTTTCATTCAACACTCTTTTTAAATGATCATCAATTTTTTGCTTAGATAATTCGAAATCTTTAGAGTCAACAATAGGAGAAACTTTATTTTCTTTTAAAGATTTTATTTCCTCTAATAAAGCATCTCTCTTCTTATTATTTTTTTTGTTGTTTAAAAATATAAAATAAACTAAAAGTAAGATTAATAGTATAGAGGTAATAATTATCGCAGCTACATTCTTAATTTGAGTAACTTTTAAGTCGTTTTTCTCTATCTCGCTATTTAATTTAGCTTCAAACAATATTTTTTCGTATTCACTTTTGACAGTTTCTCTAGCAACAGCATAACTTTCAATACTCTTTTGAATACTATCATTGTATAAATTAAAAAGTTCATACATCTTTAAAGACAAATCTAATTTATCTTGAAATTTATATCCTATATAAAGTAATTCGTAAACTTCTCTTTTCATTTCTAAAGATCCATTTTCAGAGACTTGATCCAAGATATTCACTAATTGTTGTATAGATTTAGATTTATTCTTTTTATAATTGATTGTAGCAAGTAGAATTTTAGATCTTAAAATTTCACGCTTAATATCTAACTCTTTAGCAATATCAAAACCTTTATTAGCATACAGCAAGCTTTTCTCTACTTGATTTAATTCTAGATATATATGAGCAAGTGTATTGTAGCATCCTAAAATATAAATTTTGTAATTATAGGGCTTAAGTATTTTAAGAGCTTCAAGAAATGATGCTTCTGCCTTAATTAGTAAGTTCTCTTTAGTATACAAGAGACCTATATTCATTAATATTGTTGTGCTGTTTAGAATAGGATAAGAAATATTTTTAGTATCTAATTCTTTATAAATATTTAATGCCATTTCATAATGAACTAAAGCAATATCATTATTGCCTATCTGGGAATTAATCGCCCCAATACCATTTAGCATTCTAGCTTCACCAAGCTTATCATCTTCAGTAGAGAAAATTTTCTTTGCTTCGTTATATCTTTTTATAGATTCAAAATATTCACCTTGATCTAAATGAAGATTACCAAAGTTTCCAATAATGATAGCTTCTAATCTAGCATTATTCATTTTTTTCGCTATAATTAGTGCTTCATAATAATGTGTTCTCGCTTCTTCAATTCGATCTTGGTGTCTGAGAATATTTCCTTTTCTAACTGCTGACCTATACACTTGTCGATCTGCACCTTTTGAAATTGCTAACTCATGATAATAATCAAGTACACTTAGAGTAGAGTCAGGCATAACAAGGGAGAATAAAACATGAAATTCATCCAATGCTGCAAATCTAAGCGAATCTGTTAGCTCTTCATTTTCCCAAGTTAATCTTAAGGAATCTAATTGATTAGAATAAAGAGATTGACTATTTAAAGTAAGAAATACTAATAATAAAAAATATAGATTCTTCAATTATTTTGAAATATATTTTCTTTCTGTAGATCCGTCACTATAGATATAAAACAATGGGTGATTATTTTTAAAAGATGTTTCTCTGCCAAGAATATCAACAATTTTTACAAGTTCTTTCTTTTGATATGTAAAATCATCTACAGCTAAAACAACATTCAAGTCTACTCCTGGATTAGAATAATCACCTGCAAGAAACTCCCATCTTCCCCAAGGAGTACCAGATGGATATTCGCCTGTCATCCAATATATTTTATCTTCAAAAAGACAGTTAATCGAATTACCATTAGTGGGTAACCCTTGATTAATATACCAGTTATCTAAATTAGCCGAATCATTTCTTAGATAAACAGTTACATTCATTGTATCTGTAATTGGAAAGTTGTGAGAAAATGAATAAAATGCTTCATCAATTAAAGTGTCTTGAGAAATAATATTGCCTTGATTATCTGTAAATTCCCATGAAAAAATATTATGTTCTTGAGGATGTGTTAGATATTGACCTGCATGATAGACATTGAGTGAAGTAGTATCACTACCTACATTTACAACCATAGATATTTGATCACAAGGAACACAAGTTATAACCTGTGCTTTTGTAGTTGGAGCTAGAGCTAAAGAAATAATAATTATCAGTATAATATTTTTCATTTTTTTATTTTTTCGTTATTTAATGATGCAATTATGCAACAAATATCTTAAATTTAATTCACGTCTTGGGGTGAATTTATTATTCTATTTATTTTTAAAATAAAAAAACCCTCTTTATAAAGAGGGTTTCTTAAAAACAATTTATTTGTTAAACAAAATAATTTTACTTATTCAGTAATATATTTCTTATCAATACTTCCATCATCATAAATGTAGAATAATAATGTGTTTTTTTCAATTCTACTAACTTCTCTTCCTAAAGCATCTATTATCCTTAAGAGTTTTTTATCATTAACCGGAGTAACATTTAAAGTGTTAGTTGTAGGCGATTCGGTTTTTAAAGCAATCCATTGATTACCATCATTGAATACAGCTACTGGAAACATACAATTCCAAGTCATCCCTGTTGTATCTACTAAAATCACAGTTAGAAAATAAATAGTCGTATCCAGCACATTTAAATTAAATGTTGGATTAGCAGTAGTATCAACAACAGAAATGCCATTACCAATAGGAAAAAACTCTGACCATTCATATGATACAGGTCCTGAATAAGGTAGGCTAGCAAGATTTGTACCTAGTGTCACAGAATTAGCAGTAGATGAAACTAATTCAATATCTAAAGAGTCGCAAATAGTAAAGTTATTCCAACTCCAATTATTACTACTACAATTTGTATCACAATCAGCATATGTTGTATACGTTCCAAGTCCACTACCTGGATCATAACATCCAATTGTTGGATCACAATCCCATGTTGGTGTTGGTGGCGGTGGTGGAGTAACAATCATGTTGTTCCAAGACGTACCATCCCAAACAAAAAACTGACAATACTCAATTGCGCCAGTGAAACTGAGTCCGCATGACCAAGTAGCAGTTGGAGCACCAGGCATATTACCCAATGAATCAATTCCCGAAACTGCAAAACATACTATCAAAGTATCATAAGGAGTACCTGAGGGGCTCATATTAGTAACATTATGAGTAAATGCTGAATCTTCCGAGAGAATAGTTCCCGGAAATCCAGATAAAGAGGAAGTAGCAAAATATGGAGACAATGTTCCATTGTTATAAACACTAGTTTGAATCCAATTAGACGAAAAAGATGGTTGATAATGTGATGAATTAGGGTCTACAGTGATATCAATAGAGTCACAAGGAACCACTCCCATTTGAGCTTGTGCAGAAAATATTAGCAAAGCTAATAAAGAGGTTAGTAAAATTTTCATATTATTTTTTTAAATTATTAATGGTGCAAATCTATGGCGCTTTGCTTAACTTTAGAAATAATAGTGACTAAGTACTTACGAGTTCAAACAAATTTACTAGAGTTTAGAAAAAATCTAATTGATTACAATTCTTTTCTCAATTTTTCCATTATGATCCAAATACAAGTAAATATTTCTTTCCCGGTTATTGGTTTTTCTTCCAAGAAAATCAAGACAACCTATAAACCTTTTGTAATTTTCCGTATCAAGATTGATAATATTGGTAGCAGCTGGACTATATGTTAAAACGCATGTGTCCATAGTAAGATCATAATAAACAAAGTAAATATTAAGAGGGTAGGCAACAGCTGTGACAGGAAATAAAGAGTAATTATAAATTGTCGTATCAAAATTTGGACCGAACAAACTAATATCGCCTTGCTGTATAGTATCTCCATTAGCATCTAGCGTGAATGCAACATAAGGATAAGAAAAAGAAGAAGAGCCTGAATTATAGATGGCTATATCAATTGTAAGACTACTGTAATCGATTACAACATCTGCAACAATAAGAGAGTCACACAATAATAATTGGCAATTTTCTTCATAATACATTTGTCCATCAATATTTGAATAAAAACAAGAATTATTCCATGTTGAATTAGAATAAATGACATCATCAACATTTATACAATTAAGACTTGGGTTACCTCTAAATGTAATATTACAGGCACCTATATTGGTATTATTGCCATTTCGAATATCTGCAGTACTAATATTACAAAAACTTACATCTACATTTTCTAAAAAATAGTTGTCGGTTAAATCTATGCTTGTTATTGGATTTTGAGAACAACTAATAGTTTTTAAATTAATATTACTACTCACATCTATGAAAGATAAATTATTAAAACTACATTGAAAAGTTTCTATATTAGTATTATTTGAAATATCAATTGTAGACAACTGATTTGCAGAACAATTTAATTCAGAAAGAGCTGTACAATTACTGACATCTAAATTCGATAATAGATTTTGACTACATCTAAGTATCTCTAAATTTGAACAATTTGCTACTTGAAGAAAAGAAATATTATTTTGATCACATCTTATATATTCTATTTGAGAGCTTTCAACAAAAAGTAGTGATGTCAAATCCATTTCTGCACAATTAAGATACTTTAAATTTGGACTGTTTGTTAGATCAAGTTGACCTGAAATAAATTGAGTTTGAGAACTAAAATACTCTAAAGAAGTAAAATATTCAATACCAGTTAAATCATATATATATTCAAGGGTTGATTGTGGAAAAGCAATATCTAAGAATGTCAAAGTATCTATAGCTGATATAGCTATGGAATCATCTAACATATTATCTAATCCTAAATTAATTAATTCCTGTTCGAATGCATCATCAGGAACATATATATTTTGTGAAAGGCTATCTAATGTAATAGTACAGATAATTAAAACTAAAATAAATCTCATTTTACAAAAATAATAATAATAACAATAAACTACGTAGTCAAATATAAAACTGAATTAGTAGATAAGTAAGAAGTTTACTTTTATTATTATTTTTACACAATGACCACTGACAATTATATTGATGATCTTAGAGGTGAAAAAAAGCAGTCTGTAATCAAACTAATTTCAATAATTAGGGGATATTTACCAGAAGGCTATGAGGAATGTATCAATTACGGTATGCCATCATGGGTGGTTCCTCATTCAATTTATAAAAAGGGCTACCACTGCTCACCTGAGCTACCTTTACCATTTCTATCTTTAGCAGCTAGGAAGAATAATATAGCAATATATCACATGGGAATATATGCGGATAAAAAAATACTAGACTGGTTCATTAAAGAATACCCAAAGCACGCTAGACATAAGTTAGATATGGGAAAAAGCTGTATAAGATTTAAAAAATTAGATGATATACCTTATAATTTAATTGCAGAACTTTGTTCAAAAATGACAGTTAAGCAATGGATTACTCTTTATGAAAAAGCACTAATAAAATAGCTGTTAAAAGAGACATTTTACTGTTAATTATTTCTTTACTAAAATCACAAACAACTCCTTCCCTCTTCTTGAACTTATAGAGTTATAACATCTCTCTAACACTTCAACTTTAAATGTTTCACTAAAGAGCTGAAGGTATTCATTCGCATCTCCTCCAAAAGGAGGGTGAGCAGTATTAAGAGGGATATCAAAAAGTAACCCAACTAATTTTCCTCCCTTAACAAGTAAACTGCTTACTTTTTTAACATAATCGTTTCTTAATTTTATATCAAGTGCACAAAAAAAAGTTTGCTCTATTATAAGATTAAACTTTCCTTCAAAAGAAAAAAAATCAATATTATGAATTTGATTTTTGGGAAAAGAAGGAGCCCTTTTAATGAAATTATGTACAGCTTTACTAGAGTATTCTAAGATGTGAGTATTTCTAAAATTATTGTTAAATAAATACTCTCCTTCATAGCCATTTCCGGACCCTGGTATTAAAATTTTCTGTTTTTTATCGCTAATTTGTTCAAAATACTGCTTGAGGGGAATCGACACCTTACCAACGTCCCAACCTGTTTCAAGTTTTTCATATCTATTGTTCCAATATTTATCATTTAGTTGCATTGACATATTAATTACAATAAGAACTCTCCTTTTGAGTAAGTTACCGCCTGCCCTCCAATTAACACTCTATCAGCATTATCTTTACAAATCAACCTACCCCCTCTTTCTGAAAGCTGATTAGCCTTTAACTCAATTTTAGATAATCGTTCAGCCCAAAATGGTATTAGGGAGCAATGTGCTGATCCAGTAACGGGATCTTCTAAAATTGTTGCTTGAGGTGTGAAAAATCTTGACACGAAATCAACAGAATCTCCTTTTGCTGTAACTATCACACCTCCGTAACCTAAATTTATTTTATTAAAAAAAACTTGATTTATATCAATTGCTTCTACTTCTTGCTGATTCTTATATACTAGCATATAGTCTCTTGATCTGTATACTTCTTGTGGCTGAATATTTAATGCTGATGCTATTTCAGTTGGGAGCTCACATAACTTTGGTTTTCTAGAAGGGAAATCTAAATAATAGAAATCATTTTCATGACATACAATTAACTCACCACTTTGAGTTTTAAACTTTATCTTTTTTTTATTATAATTTAATTCGGATTTTAAAACATGAGCTACGGCTAGGGTTGCATGTCCACATAAATCAATTTCTAAATCAGGTGTGAACCACCTTAAATGTATATAATCCCCATGATCTATAAAGAAAGCAGTTTCAGCAACTGCATTCTCTTTAGCAATATTAAGAAGCATATCATCTGATAGCCACATTGAAAGTGGCACAACACATGCAGGATTACCAGCAAAAACACTATTTGAAAAAGAATCTACTTGGTAAATTTTATATTTCATTTTACAAAGAAACAGAGTTTATATTAAAAAATCTCCAAAACATCAACATCATTATATGTTTCATAAATTACTGTATCCGCTACAATAGGAATATAAAAATAACTTACCCCATACCCTCCCCATATTCCAAGACCTCCTTTAATATTACTATATAAATTCATTGGTTCGGCAAATGGATTGCCATTAGTACTCTGATTTCTTTCAACTGATCTCCAAAACTTAAATGAATCATAATCCATATGTGATATTCTAAGCATTACTATATCCTTACGAACAAAATTACCATCTGCTTCTCTATCTGCATAAAATGGCAATAGAACACCGTCTTCTTCATCAAATCTTCCTGATCTAGCAAAAGAAACAGCATGACTCTCCCCGTTAAGAAGATTGTCTGACCTAACAGATATTGCTGTTGGAATAAACAATGGATCCATTGGCTTCCAGCCAATATCTCTCTTATAATGAACCAAAATTGAGTTATTTATTGTGTCCGGGTCATTTAATCTTGCCCATATATAACATTTATATTGATCTTCTACTGTATCTTTTCTCTCTACCCATACACTATCAATTGGATATTGTGGAGGGATTGAAGTCGTTGATGTAATTGTGTCGCCTTTCCAGTAAATATAAAGTTTATATTGATAGCCAGCTTGACTAAACTGGTCTTGCTGATAATTAACATCCATATAAAGCCCCTTAATTGGTAACATTAACGAATCTAAAATCATTAGGGTGTCAAGAGAGCTAATATGAGTTAACTTATGTATAACACCATCATTTCTTTCAATATATACTTCAGCATCATTAACAGATATATTATCTATTGTGTTTATATTAACTTGATTAAAGTAGTTTTCTGATTTCGTTAAAAATACATAAGCAGGATACTCCTGTTGAATAGATCCTTCCACAACAATTTGGTCCTTGGAAGAGCCTAAGTCAACTTCGATCTCTTTATCACATGAGTTTAAAATCATACTAACTAATAGAATACATAATAGAAAACCTTTGAAAGAAGTTAAAAAATTCATCGAGGCAGTGTAAAACTATTATTTAGAGGAGTTGTTATAGTATAAATACTATCTTTTTTTGAAAATAAATCAATAAACAGGTTAGCTTGAATGAAGTCTTCTTTTAAAGGCAATGATTCCTTCATGTAAGAATTATCACCGAAACCTTCTGGACACTCTTCGACATCTACACAATAATGACCTACACCAGAAATTAAATTAAAAATAACTTCATTCTTACTCTCACATAGTGCTCCCCAATATGAATAGTATGACTTTAATAAAAATAAGTTTTTTCTAAAAGAATAAGTGTGATGATATGACCACCTCCACCTACTGCCTCCTGAATGAGAAATATGAATTTCATTATCTTCAATATAAGCATCTTCAAAAGGGTCCCCCATAACACCTCCTTCTCCAGATCCTAGTATTTCTGTACTTGACTCCTGCCATTTCACCCAAGAGCCTTTCTTCTTTTTTAGAAGAATTATGTTTCTTGGTATGTTATCTAAAGTAGAAGCTAATTTATTAACAACTAACAAAAGTTCATCGACTTTATCGTTATCTAGGTCTCCATATGATGATGCTACTATTTGAGAATAAATATTAGCATCCATTGAATTAAGAAAATCAATTGTAATCTCTTGACCCTGTATTAATTTTGAACTAAAAATAAAAAATAGAAGCAACTTCTTCATTTCACAAAGATAGTTGTAATTTTAAATTATTTTAACAGAAATTAATCCCAGCTAGTGCCAGATCCAGAACCATCCATTCTTCCTGAAACTCTAAATGTAGAATATTTATCAGAAATTGAGTGAAATAAAGTAAGACTAATTGAAGTATCTGTAATCCAGGTATATCTTGCCTTGTCGTAAATATCACTATCTCCAAAGAAAACTGTAGCTGTTTCTATACTATCATATCCATCGTACATAATTTTAACAATATAATAGTTGTGCATGTCAAAACCATCTATTGGCTCATTACTATTTATTACAGATACATCACTCTCATTAGATATCATATTGACGTCATTTATAATATCAATAATTTTAAAATTATTACTATCTGTTGTATGCGTATCATCACAAGATGTAACAAACAATGACGTTGAAAACAGTAGAATTATAAAATATTTCATATTTTTTTTGTTTAAACAAATATAAAGCACTGATAATGAAATGTTATGCTATGCATAGGAACTAATCTCTTGAGAACAATAGAATCAGATGTAATTGCTTACTTTTGGAAGTACTAATTATTAACTTGGATTAAAACCCACAAAAGATGAAATTATGGATTTCTTTGAATTAATAAATAAACGAAGATCAGTAAGAAAATTTAAAGATACCAAAGTACCTGAATCAGTAATGAGGAAGTGTCTGAAAGCATCTGTACTTGCAGCTAACTCTTCAAATTTACAGCCTTGGGAATTCTACTGGGTAAGAGATCCAAAAAAGAAAGAAACTGTTGTGAAGGCTTGTTTCTCGCAAAATGCAGCAAAAGAAGCAAAAGAGTTAGTAATCGCTGTATCCAAAATTGATACATGGAAAAGAAATCGTGATTTAATTATTGAAGAGCACAAGAAAAAAAATAGATTTATTCCATTAGTTGACAAATACTATAATAAACTTATTCCATTTGCTTACTATCATGATTTTTTAGGAATTTCTGGGCTTATCAAACGCTTTATATTTCTTTTCGTAAATATTTATGGATATTTCAAACCAGTAATTAGAGGTCCTATATATAAACACGAACTATTTGAAACTGTATCAAAAACTACAGCACTAGCCTGTCAAAATTTTATGATGGCTCTAGTTGCAGAAGGATTTGACTCTTGTCCTATGGAAGGATTTGATGAAAAAAGAATCAAGAAGATGCTAAAACTTAACTGGCAATCACATGTTGTAATGATTTTCGGAATCGGTGAAGCGGCAAGTAATGGAGTTTATTCGGAACGATTTAGAGTAGATGATTCTTTGGTGATAAAAGAAATATAAAAAAGAGAATGACTATTAATTAACTAAATGGGTTTGTAGCCCAAATATTAAGTTCATTAATAAACCCTCTATCATCCATTTCAATTGATGAAATAATGGAATGAGATATTTCATCTGGAGTAAGTTTATTTTTAACATTCTCTCTCTCAATTCTATCAGAAGAACCGAAAGCTGTAGTGACCTCACTAGGGTTAACTTGGCAAACCCTAATATTATACTGCCTCAACTCAGCTTGCCAACATTGAGTCAAACATCGAACAGCAAATTTTGAAGAAGAATATATACTTCCATTCTTATATCCTTTTAAGCTAGCTGTTGAACCAATATTAACAATTGTTCCATAAGATTCTTTAATCATTAATGGAATAATTTCTTTAGTAAATAGTGCTAATCCAAAGACATTAACATTAAATACTCTCAAAAAATCTTCAATATTTAATTTATCAATAGATTTACTTACCCCTATTCCAGCGTTATTGACTAATACGTCTATTCTACCATCTAAAATATCAATACATTTTTTTGCGTTTTCAGAAATTTTATCCATATCGGCAATATCAAATTCAATAATTTTTGCCCCAGAATATTTTTGTGCTTGTTTTAATCTAGATTCTGATCTACCTGTTATTAGCACATTTGCACCTTTAGAAATCATGTTTTTTGCTGTCTCTCTTCCAATCCCTAGGCTTCCTCCTGTGATTATAATGTTTTTTCCTTTTAGATTCATATTAATTTTTTTGCAAAAATAGTGAATATTGGTTAATCAATTAAACAAAAGATTATCCTTAAATACTGAGAGTTGTTTAAAATAATTGGATTAATCTGATTCTATCTTTATTTAGAAATTTAAATTTTCCTCTAACACTTTTCAAATTATCAGTTTGCTGCTTGAAACTTTTATTTATCTCATTTGGAATTTCGATTTCTATTTCATTCATGTATTTATAGACTGTATCGTTAATTATATTAAGTGTATAATTTTCAATATTAGGTTCATCGATTACAGAATAATACCTTAACGGATCAATAGACATCTTGAAAAAAAAGGAATCACTTACAGATTTTTTTGAAACTACTTTTACTAAATCATATTCAAATTCTGTACCATCCGAAAGAGGACCTATTTTATTTTCTTCAACTTCTAAAACATAATGGCTTCCCCAGTCAAAGTCAAATCCGTTAATATATTCCACTTGATAATTTGAACTATTTAAAACTAACCTTTTAAAATGTTCATAATTTTCGGTTGTCATAAAAGGTTCTAAAGTAATTGTAATAACCTTTTGTGCATGCGCTGAAAAATTTAATGAAAAAAAAACAAATATGAAAAGAACATGTTTCATACTTAAATTTAATTAATAATAATTAAACAAACTACTCTTTCCAATCTGCAATAAAAATGTTTGTACTACGTGTTCCATTATTATTTCTATTAGAAGAAAAAACAATTTTCTTTCCATCATTTGAAAAAACTGGAAATGCATCAAAAGAAGTATCAAAAGTAATCTGTTCTAAATTTTTGCCATCTATATCAATCATGAATAAGTTAAAAGGGAATCCTCTTGTAGATTTATGATTTGATGAAAAAATCACTTTTTTATCTAAGGGGTGAAAAAATGGTGCCCAATTAGCACCCCCAAGGGATGTAATTTGTTTAAGCTCACTTCCATCGACATTGCATATGTATAGTTCCATTTCTGTTGGCTTCACCAATCCTTCTGACAATAATTGTTTATATTCTTTAATCTCTTCCTCAGTTTCAGGTCTAGATGATCTAAAAATAAGTTTCTTTCCATCATTTGAAAAGAAAGCGCCACCATCATATCCTAATTGATCTGTTACTTGAAAAACATCTGAACCGTCAATGTTACAAGTATATAATTCTAAATCGCCAGATCTAATTGATGTAAAAACGATTTTATCACCCAATGGTGATACTGTTGCCTCGGCATCATATCCTTCATTGTTAGTGATTTGTGATATAATATTCCCGTCTAAATCTGCTGTAAAAATATCAAATGAGCTGTAAATTGGCCAGACATACTTACCATCTTCTCTCCTTTTAGGTTCTTGTGGGCATGCAGAATCTGCTAAATGTGTAGATGCATAAATAATTGTTGAATCCCCTGGCATAAAATATGAGCAAGTTGTTCTTCCAAGGCCTGTACTCACCATTGAAGGAATTATAGAATCCATGTTGTAATTGTTTGTGTCAGTTACATATATCTGATCACATGGAGCATCCCATTTTTCATTTTTTGCCTGAAAAACAAGTTTGCTATCATCAAAACTCCAATAAGCCTCAGCATTATCACCTTCAAAAGTTAATTGCTTCATATTACTAAAATGAACTTCCTCAGGATATATAATTGATTGGTTATTTTCTTGTTTTTTTTCATCATTAGTATTACAAGAAAATAATACTAATAGAATTGCTAAGTAAAAAGAATTTTGTTTCATATTTTTGTAAAATTATTGGGCAAAAATATTATTTTAATTATGAATAAAAAACAAATAATTACTTTATTTCTTCTACTATTTGGAACTGTTATATCAGCTCAAACAAAAGAAGAAATTATAAAGCACATGATTGAAGAAGTTACTTACTTAGCTTCTGATGAACTTGAAGGTAGAGCAACAGGTACAGATTCAGAGAGGCTTGCAGCTGATTTTATTGGTCAAAAGTTTCTAGAATATAATTTACTAAAAAAAGGAGACAAAGATTATTTGCAGTTTTTCACTGCAACAATCAAAGAGAACCCTCACTCTCAACAAGTCAAGAGAAATATTGAAGGTATTAATGTTGTCGGGTTTAAAGATAATAATAAAGAAGAGACGATAATTATTGGTGGGCATTATGACCATCTAGGCTACGGAGATTTTGGATCTCTTTATGTTGGTGAAAGAGCTATACATAATGGTGCAGATGACAATGCTAGTGGCGTAAGCATATTGATTAATCTAGCTAATTCATTAGAGTCTGTTAAAAATTACAATTATTTATTTATTGCATTTTCAGGTGAAGAACATGGCTTATTTGGCTCTTCATATTTTGCTAAGAACCCTACAATTGATTTAGAAAAGGTAAGATTCATGATTAATTTTGATATGGTTGGCAGATTAAATGAAGAAAATACATTAGCAATTAATGGAGTTGGCACAAGCTCAAAGTGGAATGAATTAATCAATAAATCAAATAAATTTGATTTTAAACTTACAACCTCAGCATCAGGAATTGGTCCCTCAGATCATACATCTTTTTATCTTCAAGACATTCCAGTACTACATTTCTTTACTGGACAACATGAAGATTATCACAAGCCAAGCGATGATACAGATAAAATCAATTTTAATGGAATGTATAAAATACATGAATTTGTCAAAGAAATTATCATTAATTCTGCAGAAATAGATGAATTTGATTTTCAAGAAACTGCTAGTGACAGCGTAAATACTCCACGTTTTAAAGTCACTCTTGGAGTTATGCCTGACTACCTATTTTCTGGAGAAGGAATGAGAATTGATGGTGTCTCAAAAAATAAAACAGCTGATAAATATGGCATTCTAAAAGGAGATATTGTAATCCAAATTGGTGATATTAAAGTTAAAGATATGATGGATTACATGAAAGGGTTAAGTAAATTTGAAAAAGGAGAAGGAACTATTGTTAAATTAAAAAGAGGTGCCGAAATTATTGAAATACCAATAGTCTTTCTTTAATAATTTAATCTATAAAAAGTAACTTATGGTTTTAAAAATATTCTCTGAGTATTTCTTGAAATCAAAGCACCTAATCCATTGTCAACATTTGAATAAACAGGTACAACCTCACCTCCAAATAGGCCTAATTCACCATTGTCAATATGTTCTCCAAGTGAATTGTAATATAAATATGTGTCATTAGAAAAAGTTGAAAATTTAATAATTACCGTATCACACTCAGCATAGCTAAGCTCTGTCTCAACATCTAAATTTATTATTTTCTTTTGGCCATTAAATAATGCATCAGTAAATAGAACACTACTTCCTCTAAAAGTAAATCCATCGAAAGGAATGTCAGAAGGAAAAGAAAGGTCATTTGATAAAAATTCTGTATCACCACTAAAACCCCATACTTGAAGATAACCATATTCATCTTCATATTGTTTTGTGCATGACGAAAATAATCTGAGTGAATAATAATTCTGAGTTTCTGAATCATCATCAAAACTAAAAGTCAAACTAATTCTCCCTTCATTTGATAATGTATCAACGCTGATGTTATAAAGCTGAACATCACTTGGAATATATGTCTGTGCTGAAATAGAGTTATAATCTAAATGATTAACATCAATTTTATATGTGATATCCTTTTCAGGAACATAATTATTTTTATAATAATACATTGGAATAGAGTCAACACCAGAATTATCATAATTGTATACATATACAGGATTTAGCAAATCTGGCAAAAGAGTATCAATAAACTCACCTTCCTTGTATAGTAACACATTAGCATCATTTATAAATGATGGTCTAGAATTAGAAAATGCTCCAACAGAGTTAGATACAACAACCTGAACTATAGTATCTGTATTTAATAATCCATTAAGTACCAAAACTGGTTCATGTGGCGGAATCTCTAAGTCAACCACTGTATCTAAATCACAAGAAATAAATAAAGAACAAATAGCTAAAAAATATAACAAAGTGAATTTCATAATTAAAATTGTATTTTATAAGATATGGATGGAATAATAGGAAATAATGACACCTGCTTTGCTACTCTTTCATTATTTTGATAATCTAGATATGCAAACCATGGGTTCTTTCTATTATATATATTGTACGCACCAAATGACCAGGTACTAGAAAATCTCTTTTTATTAGAGTTCTTATTAAGAGCAAAATCTAATCTATGATAAGATGGTAGACGTGTTGAATTTCTACCACCATAAGATTCTACAGATTCAACATATAATTGATCATTCCATCCGCTAGATGATGGCATTCCAAAGTAAATTCCTTGTGGGAAAGTAATTGCATTTCCAGTTCCATATACCCAAGTTGCTCCAACATCCCATTTATCATTAAACTTGTGAGAAATAACTAATGAAAAATCATGTCTTCTATCGTATTTATAAGGGAACCACTCTCCAAAATTTATATTCTCGAATTTTCTGTTAGTCCACGAAAGTGTATACCCTATCCATCCTGTTGTTTTCCCTTTCTTTTTTTGTAAAAACAGTTCTGCTCCATAAGATTCTCCTTCACCACCAGTTTCTACAGCATTTTGCCATGCCTCACTGCTATTAAGATTAGAATAACCGGATTTATAAGCAATCAAATCTTGCATAGTCTTATAATATCCTTCTAAACTTAACTCATATTTGCCTGCTCCAAACTGTGTGGTTAAATTTATAGCCCATTGTTCAGACTTTTGTGGTGGCACACTATCAATAGCTGGCACCCAAAGATCACTTGGAAATCCAACCGAAGAATTAGACAAGAGATGTATATTCTGTTGCATTTTTGCATAAGAAGCTTTTAAAGACCAATTATCATTCAATAGATATCTTGTAGATAATCTTGGTTGGAAACTAAGATTTTTATCATCAGAAATTTTTTCTAATAATTGTATATTTGACTCAATAGAATTATTAGCAAGTGCGTAATAACCTACATGCAAACCAATATTTGCCTGAATTCTATTTGTGATTTTAAAATTATCCTCAATATAAAAAAACATTTCATGAGCTTTTGTATTTGCTGAAAAGTTAAGAACAGTATCGAGTGAAAAATTATTGCTAGTATCAGGTGATTGTATTAATATATTTTGGGTTGTTTCGCCTGGAAAAAAATTATGATACGTATATAAACAACCAAACTTAATATCATGCTTAGGGTTTGGAGTATAATCAAAATCAATTCTAGCACCTATGTCTTCAATTCCAGCTAAATAACCAAAATTAATATTTGTAATTTCATCTCCATTATCTAATTGCTGATTAGCAGTAAGTCCAAAATCAGTATTAAACGAGTATCTACTAAAAGTAAATGTAGTATTGCTAAAAAGCTTATTGTTAAATAAGTGATTCCATCTTAATGTAGAGGTGATATTTCCATAACCTAAACCAAAATTTAAAATTCCATTATCTGAACTATTTTGATTACCCTTACCTCCTTCAAGACTAGAATCATAATTTACTCCAAATGCATCCCTACCTAAATAGGCACTTAAATAAAGTCTATCATTCTGTGAAATCTTGTGATTTATCTTTGCATTTAAATCATAGAAATATAAAGTTAAATCTGTGCTAGCAGGCATAAATGGTTTGACAATAAAATCTGCATAAGTTCTTCTTCCAGCAATAATAAAAGATGTTTTATCCTTAATTATTGGTCCCTCTAATGATAATTTGGAAGATATAAGGCCTATTGTTGCTTCTCCCTTAAATTCCTTTGTATTACCTTCTTTCATATCTATTTCTAATACAGATGATAATCTACCACCAAATCGAGCTGGGAAACCTCCTTTTGTTAGCCTCACTGTTTTAATTGCAGCAGCATTAAATACTGAAAATAATCCTCCAATATGAGATGCATTATACACAGGCACTCCATCAAGTAAGATTAAATTCTGATCTGGACCTCCACCTCTTACGTAAAAACCTGATGAGCCTTCACTTGATTGCACTCCTGGTAATAACTGAATAGCTTTTAAAACATCAACTTCCCCTAAGAAGGCTGGCACTTTTTTGATTTGTTCTATTGGAACTTCTATCATTGATGTTTGAGTCATTTCAACAATATTCTTATTAGCATTAACAACTATCTCGTTAATATTATATGTAGATGTTGTAAATTCTATATCAATACGAATATTCTTTATTAATGCAACTGATTGTTTTTGTACTTTATATCCAATAAAACTAAATAAGATTTCATAATTATTAGATGGAAGAGTCAAGCTATAAAAACCATAGGTATTTGAGCTAACACCAACAGAAAGCTCTTCACAATAAATATTTGCACCAACTATACTTTCACCATTGCTTTTATCAGTAATATATCCACTGATGGTATACTTGTCTTGAGCACTAAGTGAAAACGCATTAACAAATAGTAAAAAAAGAAAAAATGATTTCTTCATGTGTGCGAATAACGTAATTTTTCATTACTTTATTTCACAATTGTGCAGAAAAGAGTTATACTAGAACTACTTTTATACTAATACCTTCACATAATTTTAAAAAGAAACTGATATTACATTAATAAAATAGATAAACTATTTTTACAAAATAAAATTAAACAATGACAGACATTAAGAAATATTTAGAATGTAACAAAAAAGCATGGAATACCAGAACACCTACTCATATTGCTTCCAAATTCTATAATCAAAATAAATTTCTAAGTGGTAATACAACATTAAATACAATTGAGTTGGATTCACTTGGTGATATCAAAGACAAAACATTACTTCATCTACAATGTCATTTTGGTCAAGACAGTATCTCTTTAGATAGAATGGGGGCTCAGGTAACAGCAGTTGACTTCTCTGACATTTCTATTTCAGAAGCTAAAAAGCTTAATCTTAAAAATAATACAAATGTTAGTTTTATTGAGAGTGATGTGTTAAATCTTAATTTAAATAAAAAATTTGATTTAGTATTTAGTTCATATGGAGTAATAGGATGGCTTCCAGATTTAAATGCATGGGCTAAGACTATCTCTAATCATTTAAAAAAGGGTGGTGAATTTCTTTTAACTGAGTTTCACCCATTTTTAAATCTTATCATTGATGATGATCAAGACTATTTTTTTGATCCACAGCCTCACATTGAAAAAAGTAATAGTACATACACCGACGGAAAACTAAATAACGAAACAACAACTTGCTGGTGGAACCACTCTCTAACTGAAATTTTTATTGCACTAGAAACAAACGGTTTAAAGCTCTTACATTTTGAAGAGTTTGACTATAGTCCCTATAAACTAGAGGGAATGATAGAAAAATCAAATGAAAAATTTGTTCTAGAAAAAAAAGCTACTAATAGATTGCCTTATGTCTTTAATCTTAAGGCTATCAAAAAATAATGTTAAGAAATTTATACCATTCTAAAATATTTGACATTAACTGCCATTCTGTCCTAAAAATTCCCTTGGCATAGTTTTAGCAGTTAAGTTTATAAAAGCTACACTTATGAAAAATATTAGCAGATTTGAAAAAGAAAAACTACTACAACTTCTTGAATGTTCAGAAGCGGAACTGAATTTATTAATTGATAAATCAAATAAATTACTTGATAATCATAACAGTACATATGATGTAATTTTAAAAATATTACAGCAAGGGTATAATATTAGAGAAGCAACATTATCGGCATTAATAATTGGGCAAGAAATAGGCTACAAAAAAGCTGAAGTTGAAATGGAAGAAGAAATAAAAAATAAGCTTTACAGAGCTTTTAAGAATTCACAATAAATATAATTACAAAAAAAAGAAAATGAAAAAAACAGGTAACATTAATGTAACTAGCGAGAATATATTTCCAATTATTAAGCAATTTCTGTACTCAGATCATGAGATATTTTTAAGAGAATTAGTTTCTAATGCAGTTGATGCAACCCAAAAAATGAAAACTCTTAATACGATTGGAGAATTTAATACCGATCTAAAAAAATTAAGAGTTGAAGTTATACTTGATAAGGAAAAGAAAACAATTACGATTAGAGATAATGGTATTGGTATGACAGAAGAAGAGCTTGACAAATATATTAACCAGATAGCCTTTTCTGGAGCTGAAGAGTTTGTAAATAAATACAAAGACGCTGACGCTAAAAATTCAATAATCGGACATTTTGGACTCGGATTTTACTCTGCATTTATGGTAGCAAAAGAAGTTGAAATCATCACAAAAAGTCAAAAAGCAAAAAGTAAGCCAGTTAAGTGGGTATGTGATGGATCTCCAAACTTTTCAATGGAAGAAACAAAAAAGAAAACTGCTGGAACTGATATAATTTTGCACATAGCTGAAGATTCTGAAGAATTTTTAGAAGACAATAAAATCAGTTTTATTTTAAATAAATATTGCAAATTCTTGCCAGTTGAGATTAAATTTGGCACAAAGACAGATAAAATTGATGATCCAAAAGGGAAAAAAGATGACAAGGATAATATTATTAAAATTGACAAAGTTTCAGACAATATTA
>ERZ1047821.676-NODE-676-length-23889-cov-5.567005_pt1 | contig 23889 bp, 24 predicted proteins | sample MGYA00383096_ERZ1047821 | MGnify/ENA primary metagenome ERZ1047821 (study PRJEB29581, sample SAMEA5548366) | metagenome | biome: marine; feature: coastal; material: water | depth 25 m | study: Short-term variability in the microbial, nano- and picoplankton... | reverse complement strand
AATATAATTTTTAAAGTTCTCTACTAATATACTCACTTCAATTCTATTTCAATAGCTTGAAACTTTGTTTCGTTATTTAGGCTCATTTCAGTTGCTTTAAGAGTACTAAAGAGGAGAATTTTTCACGAGAGTCTCCTTTTTTTGTTTTCAAACTCTGTAAAGCCTTTTGTACTTTAGTAAAATCATGTGCTGAATATGGAAAAATTAAAAACAGAAAGACTTCACTCATTAGACTCTTTAAGGGCGATAATGATGATGCTAGGTTTGGTGTTGCATTCTGCTGCAACGTACAGCATTGATGTTGGTGATTGGCCCATAAATGATCCTAAGGCAATGAGCTACTCGAATGATTTCATCGTGGGTCTTATTCATTCCTTTCGAATGCCTATTTTCTTTCTTATTGCTGGCTTTTTTGGATCAATGCTCTTCTATGAAAAAACACCTCTGAAAATGATAAAAAATCGTATTTCACGAGTGGTTTATCCATTTTTAGTCTTCTTAATTCTACTATGGCCTCTGATGCTTCTCACTTTTGGATACACAAAATCAGTCTTTGCTGGAAGTCATGATCCCTTTGCAGAGGTGGTAAGTATATTCTCTTCTCCTTTTGCATTTATTCCACGTCATACCATTCATTTGTGGTTTTTATACTATTTGATCATCATCACCATTTTGACCGTATTGATTGCCTTTCAAATGAAAATGTTTCCTAGAGTCAGAAAAGAAATCATCAAAATATTCAAATGGATGATTCAAAACCCTATCCGGCGTTTAGCGTTTTTTCCAACCCTGATCTTTGCCCTTTATTTCGTTTCAGAAATCACGGAAGTAGAAACAGCTCCTTTTTTCTTTCTCAACCCGATTTCCTTGATTTTTTACTTCGTTTTTTACCTTATCGGATGGCTGCTTTTCAAGTCTAAAGATGTTTTGCCAAGCTTTAAAACGGCGGATTGGTGGTGCGCCTTTATCGGAACGGGTTTATTTATTACCTCCTTTTTCTATAGAGACGAGTTAAATGAAATACCGCTGATGCTGATCTCTGCATTAATGATTTGGTCATTCGTTTTTGGAATTACTGGGTTATTTATTCGTTATGGTAGTAATTACTCCTTCAAGATGAGATACATCTCGGACGCTTCTTATTGGGTTTATTTAGTACATCTACCACTCACTGGAATCATCCCAGCACTCATCATGGACTTAACTATTCCCGCAAGTTTTAAGTGCTTACTTGTATTTGCCATTACGACTCTTATTTGTTTTGTTACCTACCATTATTTTGTGCGAACCACATTTGTTGGAAAATTCTTAAATGGTCGTAAATATTAGATAATCCATTCCCAAAATCCAAAGGTTCATCTTTAGTTGATTGAACATCTATAAAAAAAGCCACTCGTTAAAGTGGCTTTAAATGGCATCATGGATTAATCAAAAGCTAAAACAAGCTATTTTAAAATCAATATTGATTTGGTCCTCGTCATGTTCTCATGGCTGACCTTTAGTTGATAAACCTCTGATTCAACCTTTTGAACATCCATTACTTCAGGAAAGAAACAGGGGCTTAAACTGAACATTGACACCATGAATTATTATTTTGCCAGCGATGTTTCTTACAAACCCCTTGAGGGTTTTCACAACTAATTGTTAATAAAACATGTTTCGTTTATAGAATTTTTTTATATTTAGGTTGTAAATTGAGAAAGAATAAATTAAAATTTGAAATTATGGAAGGATATTGCGTAAAATGTAAAGCAAAGAAAGAAATTAAGGACGCTGCAGAAGTTACTATGAAAAATGGTAGAAAAGCAATGAAAGGAAAATGCCCATCTTGTGGTACTGGGATGTTTAGAATTCTTGGAAAGGCATAGTAAATTCAAACGTTCATTACAATCAAATTTAGCTCTATAACTAAAATGTTATAGGGCTTTTTTTGTGTTTACTCATTTTCATAATCTTTTTTTTGCATTAAACATAGATTCCATATGTTTGAAAACCAGCCCCCCCTAAATATTCATTGACGAATAGATAACGGAATGAAGTTTACTATATTAGAAGTAAATAGAAAACGCCATGAAAAAGAGTTTAGTCGTTTTCTTCTTATTTCACTCAATTTATTATGTTAATGCTCAAACTGATGCGAAAGTGTCTGATGTGTCAAATAACAAATCCCCAGAAGCTTTAAATTCTGCAGTAGAAGTAGCATCTACGGAAACCTCAAGCCCGTATGTTATCCTCAAGAACAAGCTTCATGTTGATCAAACCACCTATTATTCATATGCCGATCAGGTTTATCTTAGGATGAATAATACGCCATTTAATGGCACAGCCTACGAAAAGTGGAGAAATGGCATGATGTGGTGGGAGACCAGCTATAAAAATGGAGTAAAAGATGGATACACCCGCGAGTGGTACAAGTCTGGGCAACTATTTAAGGAGGCCATATATAAAGATGGAAAGCTAGTGAGCCAAAAGTGCTGGGATGAAGAAGGTGAGGTTTTTGAATGTGACTAACGGTCTCTGAGCTTCCCTTTTAAAATTTATTTTTTGTTCTCATTTAGAGGCGAGGATAGGTTTTTGTGTTCAATCAAATCCATTTCAATGGAACCTATGAGCAGGTCTGTTTTTAATCTAATGGGCACTTTATTCGCGTCATTACTTATCCACATAGTCATGTCTTCTTCCTCTTTAAAAACCCTTCCCTTTTCTACCATGGGACGAAACTTTAAACAATTGAATTCGCCAAGCTTTGTTTTCACTTTTTCTTTTCCTAAAAATTTGATTTTCAGTGGATACATTTCTCTATCGAAAAAGGTGTTGATGATAAATTCTTGGCCTTTTTTGGCGTTCTGTAGATCAAGAGTTCTTGCATAGTAAAATGCAGACAACAGGTCTTGTGTGTTTGGTTTTACCGTATAATCTTTTGATTCATTTTGGAAAACAGTGGCTTTATTTGAGAAGTGGTTAAAATCAATTTTTCGGTCCAATTCATACCCTCCTTCCCGAACATGACGTATAAATTTCCATGGTAAAATGCCTTCTTCATCAATATAAGTTTCATATCGATCTTCGACTTTAAAAAACAAGCTAAGAGCGCCTGTTGATTTCCCTTTACCGACAACATGCATTGTTTTTCGACCATTGACCATTGTGGAGGTCTTTTTAACTTCTAGGGTGGCCTCCGCCGCATCGAAATAACCATAGGAAACATCATATCGTAAAAACTCGCCCTTTGTAAATGCGGTTTGTTTCAGCTTTCTTATTGGGTCAGAATCAGAATTGATTTTTTTTTCATTTAAGGTGAAAGCGAATAATCCTCCAATTAATATAAAGACCACAACATTTCGATTTAAGCTCATACTTTTCAATTTCAATATCAAATACAAAGAGCGTTCCAAAGTCAATAGATGTTTTTTTATCTTTAATTTTTAAAATCAGATATAAACAATATAAGCCTTGGTCAAATATTTTTTTTTCATTCTTTCATTTCTGATTTTCTGTTGTTGTCAAGAAAATAAAAAAGAAATACACCCGCCATCATTTTATTATTGGAAACAAGAATTCAGCTTAAACACAAATCAAAAAAAGCTTCTTAAAGAGCTTGGATCTAAAGAATTGTATGTCAAGTTTTTTGATGTGAAAATGATAAATGGTCGTCCTGAACCAGTCGCGAAAATTGATTTTAAAATTAGTGCAAGTGATTATTCAATTATTCCATGTGTATTTATAACCAATGATGTTTTCTCGTCAGACCAGGTGAATCCAGAGAAACTTGCTTCAAGAACGGTCAAGCTAATTCTGTCTATTGCGGAAAAAAACAAGCTTAGCTTTAAGGAGGTACAGTTTGATTGTGATTGGACTATGGGAAGCAAAGAGAATTACTTTAGATTTCTTAAAAAAGCGAATGAGCAATTGTCCAACAAGAAATTGTCGGCGACCATTCGTTTGCATCAATATAAATATTGGAAAAAAACAGGAGTTCCACCTGTCGATCGTGGCGTTTTAATGTGCTATAACATGGGAGAGATAGAGAATATTAATGAATCTAATTCAATCTTTAGTTACCATCTAGTGACCCAATACTTAAAAAAGGGAATGACCTATCCTCTCAAGTCAAGTGTTGCGCTTCCTATTTATAAGTGGGCTTTGGTATATCGTTTGGGCCAATTGTCTTCTATTCTCAATAATGTCGACAAATCCAGTATGCAAAGTCACATTGTTTCAGCAACAAATAATCGCTTCTTAGTTAAAGATAATTTTTATATTAATGGACAATTTTTATCTATGGATGATGAAATCAGGTTTGAAGAGGTTGACTTAAAAGAGCTCGAACAAACAGCCAAGCTTCTTTCTTCTCTGAACTTTGACAAACTGATTTATTATCACCTGAGCCAGTCCAACATTGAAGACTATGACAAACAACAACTCGATCAAATTAATACTCTTATTTATAAGTAGTGCCATCTCTTTCAGCACTTCCAATTGCACTGGAAGTTACGGGCTAACTTATTACCATCTCTTTGATGAAAACCTTGTTTTAAGTCAAGAGAATGAGCCTAAAAAATTCAATTTATGGTTTTACCCCAATGAATTTAAGAAAGAGAATAGTTCCGTGGATTTAAACATTAATGAATGGTTTCGGTTTTTAGAGGGAAAATATCAACATGAGGACCTTATAAAAACCATGTATCGACGTGATGGATTTAAGGGGCAAGATCGTGAGCTAAAGGATTTACAATCAAAAACAAGCAAGCCTAGACAAATAGCACAAAAAGAAAAAGAGTTTATTCAATATCTTGATTACGCACTAGAGCTAGAAAATTATTTGGCAACACTGGTTCCTGACTCCTGGGACGAAAAGCCCATCATTAAAGACCCTGTCGAACAAAATAGAATGCTTGCAAAGGCCAACAAGCTTATGGCTCAATTTAGAAGTGAATTTACAAAAGAGCGCATGCATTATCAGTTGATTAAGCTACACCGTTATTATGGCTCATACCAAAAGGTAATTGATATTTATGAAAGCTATTTTAAAGATAAAAAGTCATTCATATCTTATTGGGCCATGGATCAATATGCAGGCGTGCTTCGAATAATGAAAAGGAATGCGGCCTCCAATTATTATTTTTCTAAGGTCTATATGGAATGCCCAAGTAAAAGACAATCGGCCTATCTTAGTATCGATATTAAGTCTGAACGTGAATTTGCAGATGCTAAAAACCTGGGGGCTTCACCTGAAGAACTGATGTCACTTCATTTTATCAGGGGGATGAACGGCAAAAATCTTGGATTATATGATTTGTCGAAAATCACAGAAATCAATCAGAACAGTGATTTTGCACGCATCCTGATGAGTCGCGAAATCAATAGATTAGAGACCTTTTTTCTAAACAATAACGAGAGGTATTACCCTGCATACGGTCATGAAGGTATGGAAAAGTTGGTGAATCAAAAGACAGAAGGAAAGTATCTAGAGCGTTTGATTTCACTAAATGAAAACCTTCTTCAAAATGACAGTAAAAGTCAATTTTGGCATCTTTCAATGGCCTATCTGTACTTTTTAAATGGTGATTATGATAAAAGCTCCATATTGGCAAATCAAATTCATGGTCTGACGGAGAACGATCGGGTTCAATTGGACATTTTGAACGTATTGTTATATGTAAAGATGAGGCCAACACTTTCGGTTGAGGACCAAAATAAAGTTGGGGAACAGCTTTACAAGATAAATAAGGGGGAGGTTTATTACAATTCTTTTCAATCCCGAGAATTTTCATTTTCTCTCAATGAATATCTTTTTGACGAGTTGTCTTCGAGAAGCGATGTGAAAGACAATGCCTTTTTAACCTTAATATTTGGGGGAAGAACGATTTATGAAGATTTATATATTGGGGACAGAAAATATTACAGAGAATCATTAGAAAATGTATCAGTTTCTTATCTCGACGTGGTGTTAACAGACTTGAAAAAAACTCCTCAAACCAAGTTGGTGGAGTATGCTTCGTCCAACTATTTCTCGAACGGTTATTACTGGTCAGGAGAGGATAGAAATATTGTAAAATTTGACGATGTAAAGTTTTTCATTAGGGAGCTACGTGCGTTATTGTTGATGAGGGATCCAGAAAGATTAGAGGAAGCGGCTTCTGAGTTCAATAAAATTCCATTAGAGCTTAAATCTCAAATCTCAAATAGCAAAACAGCAGTAAATCCATTTACATTTTACACAAAGGACCCCTATTTTGAGGATTACGGATACGATTATGAAAACAGTGTGCCTGATGAAATGAAGTTTACAAGGACCAAGGTGGTAAATTCATTAGTGAGACTCTATTCGAAAGCAAAACGAAAAAACAGTGCTGAAGATTATTTCAACCTGGGATTGGCTTATTATAACATGTCTTATTATGGGGTGTCATGGAAATTAATGGGGAACTACAGGTCTTCGTCAGGATTAAATGGGTTTTATGACATGACTGTTCCTAAACAATTTTTTGATAGAGCGCTTAATATTGGAAGTTTAAATCGAGAGATGACGGCAAAGGCGCATTTCATGTTGGCCCGTTGTGATCAAAACAGGTACTGTGAAGGTTCCGACATAAAAGATAATTACACGAATTATTACGGAGTCTACAACGATTATTTTGACCAATTCCAAAGTGGTATCCGTTCTTCAGGTTTCCGAAAAGATTTTGAAGTATTGAAGAACCAATACAGTAATACAAAGTTTTATCAAGAGCTAATAAAGGAGTGCAAATACTTTGATTATTATGTAAGTCGATTCTAGCATTCATAAGTCTAGGATTTTTCTATCTTTAATTTCTAAATTCAAAAAAAAATGGAAGGCAAAACAAAAGTGCGTCCTCTTAACAATGTGGGAGAAAGAAGGTGTTTGGGTTATACCTGTGAAATCATCGAAGAAACGAAATTTAAGCAAGGCTACATCGATGCTTACCTTCCTTATGTTTCTCCGGAGACCAATGAAGCAGCTATTTATTGCTGTGTTGTAATCACTGAAGGGGAGCTAAAGGGGAAGATTGTTATTGTGGATCATTCCACTTTAGAAGTGGTTTTGGACTAAATAATCCCTATTCAAAAGACTGTTTATTAGATCATTAAAAAGGCCTCGAAAGAGGCCTTTTATAATTTGTAATCTTTTATTTCACCTTGAGTAATTTATCAGAGATAAGTGTTTTTCCACTTGCATCTAGGATATTAAAAAAGTAGGAGCCATTATCAAATGTTGATAAATCAACAGCATTAACTTGTCCCGAGACTTTCAACCTATATATTTCCTTTCCAACGACATCAATTATTTTGATCGTGGAAAGTTCCGGATGCGTAATCTTGAAATAAACCGTACTATTTGTAGGGTTCGGATAAACTGAAATATAATCCCAATAATTTTCATCAATACCTACATTGCTTACACTTAAAGTATTGCAGACATCTTTGACTCCACAATCAGTGGTAAGCTCTAAACAAACAGTATATGTTCCTGGCTCATCATAAGTGTGTGTTGGGTTGTCTTCTGTACTTGTGTTACCATCACCGAAGTCCCAAACATAAGTTCCAGCACTAGATGAATTTGAAAACTGGACCACCAAGCTTGCAGTATTCCATGAGAACGAAACCACATCTGGATTAGGTTGATCAATAGTAACTTCGCCCTGTGTGGTACAACCATTTAAATCACTCACATTTACAGCGTAAGTGCCGGCTCCAATCCCATTCCATTCATCAGAAGAGGGACCGTTTACCCATTGGTAAAGATAATCCGAAGAGCCAGAAGCAATTGCAGTAGCGGATCCATCAGCGGACTGATAGCATGATGCATCTTGTGAATCAAAATCCAATGAAATAGCTGTTTGGTATTCCATTTCATATTGAATGGTTGTATCACAGTTATTGTCTAAATCGGTCACAACGACGGTATAAACCCCTTCCGAAAGATTTGATACTGTGTTTGAATTTCCGAGTCCTGCATCCCAGCTGTATGCATAGTTACCAGAACCCGCGGTAGCATCCACAATGATTGACCCATTATCATTTCCATTACACAGAGGGTTAGAAGAGGTACTATTAACAGTTAATCCGCAAATAGCTCCGGCTACAATATCCACACAATAGTCCTCAACCTCTCCCCATTGATATGAATCACAGACATCAGGAAGCGCTGTGTTTCCAGCAACATAAGCCATTTGGACCCTCATTCTTGTACTTCCTAGCGGTGTAAGTGCCGGGATCGTGACTTGACCTGTAACATTTACCGTTTGATCGGCAACCCCTTGATCAAAAACCAATTCAGAAGCATCAAAATCTCCATTTTGGTCGAGGTCAATCCAAATTCGAGATTGCTCATTATAAGTTGTGCCTCCCCAAGCGATTTCAATATCGATATTGTAGGTGTTGTTTGTCGCAAGCTGAATAGGGTTTCCCGTGTAATCTCCGTATCCAGAATCGTTTCCTGATGGATTGGTATACGTATCGATAGTGAAGGACTCTATCCACTCATCTATTCCATCAGATGCGGCATTTGAGCAATATTGATTGTCTATACAAGCTCCACAGCCAAGAGTGCTGAACGTTTGAGTTGAGGTTGGGTTGGAGATGGTGTCCACACTGCAAGCGGTTTCCATATAAAATTCATATTCTGAACATCCATTTAACCCAGTAAAAGTAAATGGAGACACCACTGCTGTCTCAGAAATCCAGCTTGCTGCGCCCACCTCTCTCCAATAAAGATTAGTGGCATCTGCACCAGTTTGTGCATCAAAGGACATAATAGCATCAGTTTCAGTGATGTCGCTGGTTGTTATACCACTTGGACCAAAACAGATAGACCCATCACATCCCACAGCCATTAATTCATCTAATGTGTTTCTAGAATTAAGCCTTCCTCCGGAAACAAATTTATTTGCCAGTTGGCTTTTAGGGTCAGTACCATCCATAAGTGCCTGAAGGACCAAATCAGCCCCGGCTTGAGGGTTTGAAATCACAGTATTCATAAAGTCTGAACAAGGTATAGAATATGCCAGTCCAATTACTCCAGCGGTTAAAGGACAAGAAAAGGAAGTCCCTGTTGTGGTTGTGGTTGAATTTGTTCCCGATGTTGTTACTACATTGATTCCAGGCGCACCGAATTCAATTGTTGTCACCCCATATCCTCCTGCAGTATTGTCATTGTGATCTGTACGTCCAACACCTATCATATATGGGGTGTCACATGCTGTTGGCATATCACCAGCGGTATCTACATTCAAGTTTGAGTTTGTTGTTGCTCCAACATTTAATATCCCAGCCTCACCCATTGTAGTATAAAAGCTACACCAAACGGGGTGGTTATTTGGGTCTTCCCCATCAATTCCCCAAGAAGAACTTGTTGCCACGACAAATGCGCCCTGTGCGCCTCCAGAACTATTCCAAAGCACTCTCATATCATAAGGATATTGATAAGCTTGAATGGCATTCGCATCTGTATTGATACTGTATCCGCCAACAACCATGAGCTTAACATCCCAATTTGCGCCTACGACATTGAGCCCATTGTTTCCTTTTGCACCCATCATTCCCAGGCAGTTTGTCCCATGAGCTCCAGTCCCATAGTTGTCATTATTTTGAAGTGGGTTCCAGCCATTATAATCGTCTACATAACCATTGCCATCGTCATCGATTCCGTTGTTTTCAATTTCATTGTTGTTCACCCATCGATTTGGAGATAAATCTTGATGGTCTAAGTTTCCACTTTCAATTAAACAGACAACAATGTCATGTCCAGATGCTGTTGTTCCACCTGTGGTAATATCCCAAGCTAAATCTGAATCGATATCCGCATCTGCAGTTCCTCCTGTTTGTCCTGTATTATTATGATGCCATTGACTATTAAAGGTTGCATCATTTGGAATGGTTGATCTCAGTTTTAAATAATAATTATTTTGTGCCAATTCAACATCTGCCTGACTATATAGCCAGTTTAAGATTTCGTCATGAGAGATGCTGTTATAATTAAATTGAAGCTGCCAAATGTCTGAGGTTGGCGAAAGCTCTTTAAAAATAACGAGACCACTATGAGACGGGGCTTGATTAACGAGATCTCGGATGTTGCCTTGGTCTGTTAATTGAACAATTAAGTCACCATAAACAAAGTTGTTTTTTTGCGAAACCTGTGATTGATCTTGCTGTGAAAAAGCAATACTGGTGAAGGTGATGAATAGAATGAATAAAGATGTGTTTAAAATTTTCATGTTTAGTGGTATAATTTAATTTGCTTAAAAATACCACATCTTTGATAAAATACCAACTACACCTTAATTCTAAGAAACAGCAATGCCAAGCTATTTACTAATGACACACATTAACATGAAATTAATGTAAAATTAAATGGTTTGAAATAACTTATTGATACGTGTACAAGAACACCCCGTTACTTTCCCCAATATTAAGTTTTATTTGGCTACCCGCTTCTTTTTTGTATGCCAATTCTTTAAGATCAACGATGAGTTCTCTTTCGATATACTCTCTACATGTATCATCTGTGTGATGAACAAGACGAACAGTTCTAATTGGAGGAAGAGATTTTGAAATCATTGCTGAACCGATAAACTGAAATTCATGAGTTGTACACCCTCCAGAATAACCAATTTTTAAAATAAGGCTGTTTCCTTCTATTCTTGATTTTAAAATTTGAACATTTTTGGATTCAACAGTTAGATCACCAATTTCCGCATTGATATTTAAAGAGGGCTTGTCTCTATTTGTAATTCCTGAGTCACTCACGTTGTTATTGTTTTGCGATACATTAGCATCACTGTTTTGTTTTGTTTTACATGAAAATAAAACACAAATTCCGATAAAAATAATAATACCTTTCATATCCTAAATTTTTGTAATGAATTCAAATATAGTACCAAAAACAAATTCAAGGGCATTCTTGAAGTGATTATATCTGATTCGAGGCAAGAGGCAAATAATAAATGAACTAGAATAGCCATTAGTTGTAAGCGAATTAAATCAATTGCACATGAAATATTTTGTTTTACTCATTGTTCTTTATCTAACGGTCTCATCTTACATTGAACCCAATAAACTTCATGAAGAAAGAATAGAATTGCAAAATAGTTCTTGGAAGCTTGACGGTAAATGTTTGGAAACAGAAAACGAGGATGGTTTTATCCTCAGCGCCTATTCGGAATCGACAGGTGATATTGCGAGTAGATGGGGCTACTTCATTTCATTTTCCGAAAACACTTTTCAAACGTCTTATCGCGCACCATGTGGGGTGGATTGTTTTACATCAGTAAGTGGAACCTATCTTTGGGTAGGCAGCAATAAAATTGAATTTTTTGTGACAAAAATTTCGCGAAGTGAATACTGTCTTGATACAAGTGAAAACCCAAGAAAGTCTTTCGGAACTTATGAGTTGAAAACAAATGGAGAGCGCATTATTTTAAAGCGTATTTGAATTATTTTTAGAGGGCAAATAGCCTATTAAAATTAAGTTTGGCACGATTATAGTAAAATTCTTATTCGAGATTCATCGAAATCAATTTCAAGAAAACGGTGAAAGAATTATTAATCATTTAAAAAAGCTCTTATGAAAACATTATTACTTTTAATACCCTTATCTATTTCTCTCTCTGCATTTGGCCAGATCAAAAGATCGAGTCCAAAAGGAGGAGGGACACTTAAAAATGCACCAGTCACTAATCATAGGCCGGCGGTCAGAACACCAAAACCATCATCTCATTCTTCCAATATTACGAAACCGAATATATCACGGCCGTCAAGTAATTCATCTAGCTCATCTAGTTCAAATCATTCATCATCGAACACAAATCATTATTATTCATCTTCATCTAGTAGAAACAACTCAAATAATAATAACTCGAATTATCAAAACAATTCAGCTTCACCAAACGAAAATGGCCAATATCAAATGCTAGAGGGGTATAATAATATAGCCTTACCTACGTCTGGAGAATTTGTGAGAACGCTTCGCGGAAACCTTGTGAAAACAATAGTTCAGCAAATAGATAGGCATGCAACGGATTCAACAGATATTGTAATACTCATTGATGCTTCTGGCAGTATGGGTAATAATGTTAAGACAATGATGAAAGAAAGCGACGCCATACTTGCTGCGGTACCTGCGGGATCTAGGGTAGGTGCAGCATCATTCCGAATATCCAACTCTAACAACTGGTTTAAGTTATCCGATTTGAATGAAGACCATTGGAATGCCATTGATTTTATTGGTCAAAAAAGAGGATACCATTCGAGCGAGTCTCATTATGATGCCATTGTTAAAACAGTTCATTCAAGTTCTTGGAAAAACAATAAAAGGATGATTATTACAATTACAGATGAGTATATTGCTCCAGTTGAAAATAAAAACTCAGCAGCAGATGCGATAGGAGCGGCAGCCGCTGAGAACGTTGAGCTTCATACTATACTTATTGCCTTTTAATAGATATTAAACTTACTTTATTTTGACACAAACAAAGACCCGAGAGGGTCTTTGTTTTTTCAAACACAAAAATTTCACACGAATTAATTTCTTTTTGTTTATTGTCAACAATCATGTTAATTGAAAAGCCATAAATAATAATTCACGAGCTCAAAATAGTCATCCTTATCAAGAACACAACGTTGCAAATGCTACATTTATTCTCAGTAGTAGTTTACAATATCCAGTTCAGATGAAAAAAGTTATTCTCAATATTTTTGTGTTAATTCCCTTGGCCTTATTTATGATGGTCTATGTTGATGGACAGTCAGAAAAGAAAATTGTTAAAGAGTCAAAAACGAGTCCTTCAAAAATCACCATCCAACATTCTTCAGAAAAACACAATTTACCAGCAAAGGTGATAAAGAAAGATCTTGTTGCAGAAAAGAAAAATCAGAAGGCAAATATATTGCCTGGGCTTTGATTTTCAGGCTTCATTTCTTTTGATTTTGATTAAAGTTTATTTTTTATAAAATTTAATGATTTATGACATTATTTTACCTTTTTAGTGCATTTTAGTTCCTTTTTCTATTGTTTTAATGGATTTTGGTCAAATTAGGTGTTTTTATATTTGCAAAAATTCATAATAACCAAATTTGATGCTTTTGTTAAAAAAAAAGCCGTTTTTTGATATAAATGTGCCAATAATGTTCAATTTTCACCTATTTCACCCATTTTTACTCTTTTATGAAGTATTTTAACATTGCTTAATAAAGTTTTTAATTTTGCGTTTTTTTGTATTATTGAATTCGGCATTATTTTGGTACGTTTTATGCTATATGTTTAGTGAAATTTGAAACAAAGGAAATCAAACAAATACTTTTCGCAGGGTTTGTGATTTATAAACTTTAAAACAGGACATGAAAAAATCAATTTATCTCATTCTCGGCATGACGTTTACGGTAGCATTGTCTGCAATATCTCAGCTGCCAAACCTAAAAAAAGGGCTGGAAAAAACAGGGATTTCTATTCCTGGGACCACGTCGCTTAGTGAAGAGGATGTTGGGAAAGGGCTAAAGGAAGCTTTAAATAATGGAATCGAAAAAGGAGTCAACAAACTTTCTAAACCCGATGGATACTTTAAAGACGATCAAATAAAGCTTTTTCTACCTGAGGAAGCAAAGCAGGTAGAATCTAAGCTGCGAAAGCTAGGTCAAGGTAAAAAGGTTGATGCGGCTATTGAGTCAATGAATAGGGCAGCAGAGGATGCCGCTAATAGTTCTAAGGAACTATTTGTAGCCGCCATAAAGAACTTAAGCCTAAATGATGCTATGAAAATTCTTAATGGAGATGACGATGCTGCAACGTCTTATTTGAGTACTCAAACTAGAAATAGTTTGGTCGACAAGTTTAAACCTGTAATTAAATCTTCTTTAGATAAGGTAGGCGCAACTCAGCATTGGGAAACTCTTTTTACGGCATACAATAAAATACCGTTGGTCCAAAAAGTAAATCCAGACCTAGTAGATTATACTACTGAAAAGGCCATAAATGGCTTGTTTATTCAAATCGCAAAACAAGAGCTCGAGATTAGAAAAAATCCAGCCGCAAGGGTATCCGATTTGCTTAAAAAGGTGTTCGGGTAAAAAGCTGTACATTTGAGTTCTAATATATACTCCAATGAAACAGGCTTATTTTTTACTTACAATAATTACGTTTTTAGGGTTTTCTTTGAAAGCTCAAAACTTCACTTTTAATCCCGCTCAGCATATTGATGAGGAGATACAAGAAGAAAATTATTCGTCACATGGAATATCACTGATTACAACAGACTTGAGTCCAATACATTTCCAATGGTCTCTTTTAGAAAACACCTTACCAGCAGGTTGGTCTTATTCGCTTTGTGATTTAGGTGGGTGTTATGTTGGAGTACCTACCGGTGGAACCATGAGTGAAATAACGGAACAAGAAGCTTTAGATGGAGTTACAGGATTTTTGAAGCTCAACATCACAGCATCCACTTTTTACGGAGAAGGGGATATTAGTTTTTATGTTTATGAGTCAGGAAACCCAAGCTTTGGGGACACCATTTCCATGCACCTTACTTGGACAAACTCATCTAGCAGTATTATTGAAAATAGCTTAAGCGATATTGAGGTGTATCCGAATCCAACTAGTCAATACATCAATTTTACCAACCTGAACAAAGCAGAAAAAATTGAGATTTTGACGATGCAAGGACAGCTTGTGTCTGTTTGGGAAGACGATGGGCCAACTGCTAAAATCGATTTAACAAACCTGCCTGAGAGTGTTTATTTTGCAAAAATCACAGACTCCTTTGGAGATTACCTGATAAGAAAGATTGTAAAATCAAATCAGTGAGTTCTATAAATAGATCATTTGAAGGATTTATTTCAATGGTATTTTTGAAAATAATTTCACTTTTACTTCTTTGTATTTCAATTCCATTTAATTCTTTTTGCGGACAAATAACAGATACCATATACATCAATTCAGGGATTCTTCAAACATTTAACGGAAGCAATATGCCCTATAAATGCTTCAATCCATCAAATGTTTTTGACAACAGAAATGCTATTTTGTCATATTCCATTTCAGACACTGTTTCTTTAACTGTTTTCAATAATGACATGATTCCCCATAGAATTGGCAGCACTGAGCTAGGCATTACATCAGGGCTAATAGCCCCAGGAATGAATGAAACCGTATCCATTCATTCGGCAGTTTCAGGAACCTTTATTTATTATGATCTAGAGAATTATCCAAATAACAAAATTTTAGGTCTTGCGGGAATGATCGTTTTTAGAAATAACAGCTTGGCCTCGTTTTATTGGAATTTAAAAGAGATAGATTCCTTGTGGATTAATAATATTTCTTCGAACAATCAGCTAAGCACGGAATACAACCCTAAATTCTTTTTAATCAATGGAAATCACAACCCTGATATTAATGAGGATTCCTCAGCAAGAGTTATAGGAAATGTGGGGGATACCATATACATTCATATAGCAAATACGGGAAACTCTATCCACTCTATCCATTTTCATGGGTATCACCTAAAAATTGTACAATCCTCTGGGCATCAGAGCCATCAAGGACGAATAAAAGATACTTTCCCAATTAATCCGATGGAGGTTTTGACATTAGAATTGGTGCCGCATCAGCCGGGAGAATACCCGGTACATGACCACAATTTAATTGCGGTTACGGGAGCAAATATATATCCGAATGGGATGTTTTTAACCATGCTAATAGAGCCCTAATGACGACAAGAATAATTTTTTTAATTCTCTTGATGGCCTCATTTAGGTCCCATGGACAGCAAACGGTGAATCATCAGTTAATCGCAAGGAATTTAGGCGAAAAAGCGATGCATGACGGAGTGGTTTTGCGCACCTTTGGTTTTGCGCAGAGCTTTAGTGAGCATCCTCCAATTCCGGGACCTACTTTGTATGCAAACGAAGGAGATAGTGTGGTTTTGGATTTGTTTAACGTATCTCAAGGTGCTCCACATACAATCCACTTACATGGATTAGACGTGAATCAAGAGAATGATGGGGTTCCACATTTGTCTTTCGAGGTTCACCACATGGATCATGGATATTATTATTTTGTAGCACCTCACCCAGGGACGTACTTTTATCATTGCCACGTTGTTTCAACCATTCATGTTCAAGCAGGTATGTATGGTGTTTTTATTGTTAAACCTTCTGATGGAAGCAACACAACTTGGGATGGAGGATTTACCTATGATCAGGAGAAACTATACACCATGTCCGAGATGGATCCATTGTGGCATGAAGATTCAGTTATGGAGCACGATCATGACACAAGCCAATCTATTCATGAGGTATCTATTCCAGAATATCACCCGAGCTATTTTCTGGTTAATGGACAAAGTGAGCAGCAACTGTTAGAACCAGATATTGTTTTGCAAACCGCAAAGGAGGAGGTCTCTTTTTTGAGAATGGCTAATATTGGCTACCTGGCCAATAGAGTGACTTTCCCAGAGGAGCTTAATGCTCAAATTATTAGTACGGACGGTAGGCCAATTGTTATTCCTGAACTTTCGGACACCTTATGGATTAGTCCAGGAGAACGGTATGGTGTTTTGATAGAGCCTACTGCTGATCTAATTGATTCAATAGAGATATCATATGTGAACATGAACACACTTATTGGTGAGAACATTCAATACGTTCCCGTTTTGGTAAGTGGAACAAGCGGACTTAATGAGGCTTTAATTGAAAGACCTTTTGAGCTTTATCCAAATCCTTCTGCAGACCAATTTTATATAAAAAGTTGGGGACAGGCGTATGATGGAATTAAAATTTATGATGCTATGGGTAGATTGGTCCATGTAGAAAATCACAATTATATGGATACTGAAAAAATGGATATTAATATGGATGTACCTAAAGGGATTTACACGGTTGAAATACTCTTAAATCAAGTCATTTTGGATACATTAAAATGGATTAATAGATAATCCTTCAAAATCAACCATAATCCGGGATAAATCAATGATTTTGTGCCGTTTTTAATGAATTTTCATCGATTTTTACTCTTTTTTATAATAAAATAGCGAAACATTAGAGGGCCTGAATATAAATTCCCTTTTTTGTCATTTTATCAAAATAAAAAGCTTTTTGCAGCAAAAAAGTGTCTTTTTTAACGATTTGTGTCCGTTTTTACACAAAAAACATCAAAATTAGACATCAATGGTTTCCCCAATTTCAGGTAGATGAATTTGAATGCCTTTTGATTCAAAAGCTGAGCGAGCATCGTCTTTATTCATTTCAATAATCGGAAACGTATCATAATGACATCCGATAATGTTTTTACATTCTATAAAGCTCGTAGACATGACCGCTTCCTCAAGACCCATGGTAAAATTATCTCCCATTGGTAATGCTGCCCAATCTAATTTTGGACACATCAATGGAATGAGCTTCATATCATAGGTGAGTGCAGTGTCGCATGCCATGTAGAAGCAATTGGTGTCATTCCAGATAACAAATCCTCCGGGATTACCACCATAAGTTCCGTCAGGAAGAACTGACGAGTGTATTGCGCTTACATATTTGACGGTTCCGAAGTCAAAAGTGTGTTTGCCACCGTGATTCATTGGGTGCCCTTTAACCCCCTTAGGTTCGTACCAAGAGATGATTTCAAAATTTGAGATTACCGTTGCATCACAACGTTTTGCAATCGATTCGGCATCCAAAATATGATCTTGATGCCCATGAGAAAGCAAAATGTAATCCGCTTCAATAGTATTTACATCAATGTGTGCTGCGAGACCATTTCCGGAAATAAAAGGATCAAATAATAGCTTCTTGCCACCAAACTCTACGAGAAATGTGTTGTGGCCATAATAGGTTACGTTCATAAGTAATAGTCTTTACTCAAATATAAGGATTTAAATGTAAAAAACGTTTACTTCCAGCCTGTTGACTCTTTACCGTCCTTAACTTCTACACCTGCATTTTTTAATCCTTCACGAATCAAATCAGAGGTGTCCCAGTCTTTATTCGTTCTTGCCTTTTGTCTTAACTCGAGAACCAAATCCATCACAGGACTAAGTCGATCATCACCTGCTTCGGAATTGAATTCTAAACCCAGAACATCATGCACAAAACATTTCATTTCACTTAACAAGAAGTCTTTGTCCCCGGCATTTATTGTTTCCTTGTTGTCCTTTATCAGATTTATTTTTTTTACTGCATCAAATAAATTTGCAACTAAAACAGGCGCATTAAAATCATCGTTCATTGCATCATAAAACCCCTGGATACAAAGAGGAATACTGAATGAGGAGGATTCATTAACAGGCACGCTTTCAAGGAGGGAAATGGCATCTGTTAATCTTTCAAACCCCTTTTCGGCAGCGTTTAAGGCGTCTTCAGTTAAGTCTAGCGTACTTCTGTAATGTGATTGCATCATAAAAAAACGGATGACTTGTGGTGAATAGGCTTTTGAAAACAATTCGCTTGTGCCCTCAACAATTTCTTTGGGAAGGAAAAAGTTCCCCAATGATTTGCTCATTTTTTTTCCATTCACATTGAGCATGTTGGCATGCATCCAGATATTTGCTGGAGATTTGCCCGTTGCACCACAGCTTTGAGCAATTTCATCTTCGTGATGAGGGAATTTAAGGTCCAATCCTCCACCGTGAATATCAAAAGTTTCACCCAGATATTTCGTGCTCATTGCGGTACATTCAATATGCCATCCTGGATTGCCATCTCCCCAAGGAGATCTCCAAATTTGCATATCGTTGTCTTGTGCTTTTTTCCACAAAGCGAAGTCTGCAAAAAATCTTTTCTCTTCCTGAGCATTAAGCGCTCGAGTCTCATTTTCTAATTCATCGACCTTTCTTCCACTTAACTCCCCATAGCGATAAGATTGCATGTAGCTTTTTACATCAAAATAAACTGAGCCATTTTTGACATATGCAAATCCATTTTCAATGATTTTCTCGATGATTTCAATTTGCTCTTGAATGTGGCCAGTTGCTGTTGGTTCAATAGATGGAGGTAATAAATTATAGGTGCGGTTTAACTCTTGAAACTTCAAATTGTATTTGTATACAATTTCCAATGGTTGTACCTGCTCCATCCTTGCCGCTTTTCCTATGCTGTCTTCTTGTTCCCCCGCGCTATTGGTGATATGTCCCGCATCTGTAATGTTTCGAACGTATTTAACTTGATATCCGGAATGAAGTAAATAACGATAAATAAGATCAAAATTGATGAATGTCCTCATGTTTCCCATATGCGGTTCGCTATATAGTGTCGGCCCACAAACATACATGCCAACCAAATCATTATTTATAGGGACGAATGCTTCTTTCTTTCCGGATAGGGTATTGAATATAAAAAGTTGCTTTTTGTTCGAGTTATTCATTTTGATTGGCTGAAGTAATAGCAAATGTAGAAAAACCTTAAGATAATAATCTCAATAAACACAAAAAAAGAGGGCCTTCGCCCCCTTTTCTAACCTAAACTACTAAATATGAAAACAACTCGTCATTTATCGACTTGTTAATTAGCTAACGCAACATGATTAAATTCATTACACGCGTTAACATTTATTTAACATAAGTTGGCATGATTCATGAAATGATACTTACACAGATTGAAGAAGATGTATAAAATTGAATTTAATGAAAACCATTCTTAATTTAGATTAAGAATAATTAATTTCGAAAAATCTAATTTTATGACATTATTAATAGAACCATAATTTTATACAAATGAAAAAAGAAATATTATTCAGCCTTATTTTAATTTTAAACAGTGCCGTTTTAATCGGTCAAAAAGAAGCAAATTGGAAACCAGACATTACGCACTCTAATTTTGGTTTTAAGGTATTACACAAAGGGGTATCCTTTACCGTGGGAGAGTTTCGGGAATTTGATCTGGACATTTCATCGAATGGACCTGGGTTTTTGAATGCTCAAATAGAATTGTCCGTAGACGCCGCATCCATTAATACTGCAAATGATTCAAGAGACAACCATTTGCGCTCTGCAGATTTTTTTGACACTGAAAAACATCCTAAAATCACCTTTAAAAGTAAAAAAATAAAGGCCATCGGAGAAAATGTATATATTGTAACAGGCGACTTCACAATGCACGGTATTTCTAAAGAAATAGATGTGCAAATGAAGCATAATGGAACAGTTCAGTCTAGAGAAAGCGAGTTGGCCGGGTTTTCCTTTACAACGATTGTCAATAGAATGGATTTTGGAGTTGGTCCAGAGTTACCGATAGCGAATGTTGCCGCAGAAGTTGAGCTTCATGCGGAAATAGAAATGATAAAAGAATAAATATGAAAAAGATTGGAATTATTGCAGTAATGTTTTTTGTCGGATTGGCATTAAACGCCCAAGAAACGAATAATATAGATACTTATAAAGTAGCCTTTTACAGCAAAGACGCTACCGGAGTTTTTAAAGAAATGACAGGAAAAGTCACTAGTACTGATGTGACAAAGTCTGACTCAATTTTGGGTCTTCAGTTTGATTTAAAAATAAAAGTAGCTTCGATCAATACAGGGAATGGTGTGCAAAACAAGCACGCAAAGAGTTCAGAGTGGTTCAATGCTGAAAAATACCCAACAATCAATTTTGTATCTTCATCGGTTTATAAGACTGAAAAAGGCATTTTTGCCAAGGGAGCGCTTTCCATTCATGGAAAAAGCAAAACTGTTATCATTCCGATTGAGATAAAACCTACGGAAACCAAAACTATATACAAAGCCCAGTTTTCAGTAAATAGAATGGACTTTGAACTGGGGCCTAAAAATAAAGTGTCTCGAAACATAAAAATAATAGCTGGAGTGTCTGTGAAAAAATAAAAAATGATAAAAAAATACGTCTACTTTCCTTTAAGTGCTGGAATATTTGCAAGTCTTGTAACGGTCATGTTTTCATTTGCATATGAGAGTGCAACAGCAATCGAGGGGGAACAATTGCTGTCTTTGAGAGAAGCCATTCCAATGAGTAATTTAATTATTGCTCCAATCATTGCTTGTCTATTGGCTTCAGTAGGTTATTTTCAGGCGAAAAGGTTCTTGCCACGTATCGGACCATTTATATTTTATTTTACGTTCGCAGGAATCTCAATTTTTACCTGCTTTGGAATATTTACAGTCTATGATTTACATGAAGAAATCATTTACACCATTTATGGATATGCAATGCCGATGCATTTTTTCCCGTTTCTGAGCTGGGTTACTTTCAAGACACTATTCTTTCCCGATCAAAAATAAAAGTCCCGTAGATACAACGAAATTGTTCTTTTTACGTTATTATATACACAGTATATAAAAAAACGTGTTTAGAAAATTTTTAATTGTCATATTTTTAAGCGCTTTTGGGAATGCTTATTCTCAATTGGTAACGGGAACGTCTATGTCTCCCCTTGCCCTTGTACAGAATGTTTTGCTTGGACAAGGTGTTACTGTTTCGAATATTTTATATAACGGAAGCCCTGTTGCATTGGGCTCTTTTCAGTCGACAAATACTGTTTTGGGCATTGATGAGGGAATTGTACTTACGACAGGAACGGTAATAGATAATGGCAATGGTCCTCAAGGCCCAAACAATCAAACCGGTGCAGGAGTAGATAATTTTATTGGAGGATCAGCCTTACTATCGGGTCTAATTGGCTCAACACAAACTTATAATGCGGCAATACTTGAGTTTGATTTTATCCCTTATTCAGACACGGTTCGTTTTAAGTATGTTTTTGGTTCAGATGAATACCCAGAATTTGCACCGCCTAATAATTCTGGTTTCAATGATGTATTTGGCTTCTTTATTTCCGGCCCTGGAATTCCTGGAATCCAGAATATTGCACAGCTTCCCAATGGGGGAGGGGTTGTATCTATAAATAATGTAAATGTCAACAACAATTCACAGTATTTTAATTATAACGGCGATGGCAGTACGTCTCCATATGATTCCGACCCCATGTACATTCAGTATGATGGATTCACTGACGTGCTTGAAGCAGTTTCTCAGGTACAATGTGGACAAACCTATCACTTGGTTATTGCAATAGCTGATGTTGGTGATGGAGAATGGGATTCGGGTATTTTTCTTGAAGCAAATAGCTTATCCTCACTAACCCCTGTTGACATTACATATGAACTTTCAAATCAGGTTTATTCAGACCCAAATTGGATGGCGGAAGGATGCGTTACAGCAACAGTTACTCTTGAAAGAGAAGCCAATTTAGGCACGAGTTTAACCGTGCCCATCGATGTTTCAGGAACGGCAACAGACATTCTTGATTATTCTGGTATTCCGGGAAGCATTACTTTCAACCCGGGAGATTCACAAGTTTCGTTCACGATAGATGTTGTTTTGGATGGAATTGTTGAAGGTCAGGAAAATATTGTTCTTGATTTTCCCTTATCAGATCCATGTGGTAATATTACACCAGTCACCATCGAATTATTTATTCAAGACATTGAAGAGCTTTCAGTTGACATAAATAACCCTGAGGTTTCATGTCCTGGAGAGAATATTATTTTAACCACAACTGTTTCTGGAGGAGTTTCTCCGTACGCGTATTTGTGGAGTGATAACTCAACTCAAAATAATATAAGCATCGTACCCACATCAACGGGTGAGTATTATGTTGAGGTAACTGACGATTGCTTGAATCAGACAGCGTATGATACCGTCATCGTTTCTGTGCCTGAATACGACCCCATTACACTTACTACTTCACCAGATATTGTTGAGATATGCCCCAATATAAGTCAGTACATACAGACAACTGCATTGGGAGGGACCGGCAACTATATTTATGAATGGACAGATGCGTCTAATCAAATTATTTCTACGCTTGATTCAGCATACATTTCTCCTAATTATTCTACTTTTTTTGTGGTCAATGTCAGTGATGAATGTGGGACTTTTGCGATAGATACAATTAATTATTCGGTCACAAGCCCTCTGCTCGAAGTTATTGGGAGCCCAACTGCATATCTGTGTCCAGGGGATTCAACTTTTATTTCAGTCGAAGCATCAGGAGGTTTTGGATCATATCATTATTATTGGCCTCATAGCGGAGATACAATAAACCAAATATGGGTAACACCATTTTCAACTTCTAATTATCAGGTACAGGTTTCTGATGACTGCCAAACCTTCAGTATTTCAGCATCAATTCAGGTTGTTGTGGTTAAACCCGACGCAAATTTCACAATCATTAGTGAACCCGTGGTTGAGAATCTTCCGATTTCATTCCAGAACCTTACGACCAACGGCTATGTTTATCAGTGGTATTTTGGTGACGGTGGATATTCTGAAGACGTTCATCCAAATCATGTGTATGATGAACCGGGAATCTATCAGGTTACACTGATTGCTACGGATTCAAAAGGATGTATAGACAGCATTACATTGCCCATACAGATCAATAAAGAGTTTTACATCTATATTCCCAATGCATTTTTTCCGGATGGAGATCGATTCAACGAGGTGTTTTCAGGGAGCTTTATTGGAGTAAAAGAAATCAAAATGGAAATATTCAATCGTTGGGGGCAAATGGTTTTTAGCTCGACAGATCTTAATTTTGAATGGGACGGAACATACAAAGGGGAAAAAGTACAGAATGGCACCTATGTTTGGAAATTGATTTATCTTCCTGAAGACCGAAACGACCGTGAATTTTTCACTGGACATGTCACCATTTTAGACTAAGCCAGCTAGATGAATCCAAGATGGTATAGGGCAAAAATATCCATGGTGACGGCAACACTAAAATGTAAAGCAATACCGGTAAGGATAGAATTTTTCCTAAGACTTAAATACCCTAAAATCACTCCAGCGAAAATTGCTCCGATTGTTTCTAGAAAGGGTTTTTGGAAATGAATCATACAATAAGGAATAATCATTACAAGAACGC
>ERZ1047821.670-NODE-670-length-24050-cov-11.152365_pt1 | contig 24050 bp, 22 predicted proteins | sample MGYA00383096_ERZ1047821 | MGnify/ENA primary metagenome ERZ1047821 (study PRJEB29581, sample SAMEA5548366) | metagenome | biome: marine; feature: coastal; material: water | depth 25 m | study: Short-term variability in the microbial, nano- and picoplankton... | reverse complement strand
CGAACCAAGGGGTCAGGAGTTCGAATCTTCTCGGGCGCGCCAATTACTTTAAGATTTTTTTACTATGTAATCCGCTCTCTCTGGATTTATTGCTTTTATTTGCTCTAATATTCTCTGTGATTCGTTTATATCTGATTGGATTACAGATATATCGTATAACTCAACAAGCGATTCTAAATGTCGGTCATTCAGTTTGTAGGCTTGTTTTAGAAATAGTTTTGCATAATCTAAACTGCCCATTTTTGCTTTTGCATACCCTAGATAGTACCAAGCATCTGCACTATCCTCATCAGCTTGTGTCCATCTTTTGGCAATATCTAACATTTTTTCCCATTTCTTCTTTTCCATAGGCATTATAATCTGCATAAAGAATGGTTTTTCTTCGTCAGGTAAGCTCCAGAATGGTCTATCTGTGCTAACTAAGTCTATTTGTGGCTCTTCCAATAGCAGTCTTTCGATCCATTCTGCTGGGATACAATAAAAATTTCCAAATCTTCTGCCAGGGCTTTTGAAGGTTGTAATACCGATTAGATTGAAGTCTAAATCAAATAAACCACCTCCGCTTGAACCAAGCGTAAATGAGGCAGATGTTCGAATAACATTCCCTCCTTTAAAAGGATAGAGTGCTTTAACATGGCCATAAGATGGTAATGGAACCGGATTATCATTTGGAAAAGTTAAAGCAAAGACTTTATCTTCATAATTGAGATTATCAGATTTTCCGACGTTGATCGGAGGTAAAGGCAAGTCATCAAATTTTAAAATACATAAATCATTTTCCCAATCTGCATATATCGCAATCGGTACATATGTTTTAAAATACTTCACTGCATTAACACCTCTAGAATCTGCTAATACATGACAATTTGTTGCAACATGATTCTTCTTTACAACAATGCCTGAGCCTGTTCCGGTAACGCCATCTTTAAAAGTGACCCAAATATGAGTCATCGACTCACTCAACCCAAATAATTCAGATTGTGCTGGATAAGCAAATAAATATGACGGGAACAATAAAAGAAGAGTAAGAATTAATTTATATAAACTATCCATTTTGATAGGATGAAATAAAGCTTACTTAATTCAATATATATTTGAAATAAATATCCATTACAAAGTAATAGAATTATTATTTTGATTCAAAAGAAATTGGTAGGGAGTACGCGGATCGAACGCGTGACCAACGGATTAAAAGTCCGGTGCTCTACCAGCTGAGCTAACTCCCCAAAACAAAAACATGAATTATCCAACATTAACAATGTTGGGTCAACAAAATTTACTAGATAATTAATTAACTATTTCAATGACAAAACATTGAAAAAAAAATTCAGTATTGCTGGAATGTTAAGGTTATTAGTTTATACCCGGAATTTTACCTGCAAGGCCTCTCATCATTTTACCAATTCCACCTTTTGAGAACATTTTCATCATTTTTTGCATTTCTCCAAATTGCTTAAGAAGGCGATTAACATCTTGGACTTTTACTCCAGATCCGTTTGCAATCCTTATCTTTCTTTTTGCTTTGATGATTTCAGGCTTTGTTTTCTCTAATTTTGTCATGGAATTTATAATTGCTTCAATTTGCATCATCGACTTGTCTCCTTGTTCAGGATCTATTTTAGATGCACTGCCTGCTAATTGGGATGGGAGCTTATCCATCATTGCCCCAACCCCTCCCATTTTTTTCATCTGTCCAATTTGATTTTTAAAATCATCCAAATCAAAATTTTTACCAGACTTAACTTTATCTGCTATCTTTTCAGCTTCTTTAATATCTACATTTTTTTGAGCCTCTTCAACAAGGCCTACAATATCGCCCATCCCAAGAATTCGAGAAGATATGCGATCTGGATAAAAGACTTCTAGACCTGATACTTTTTCACTCACGCCAATATATTTAATTGGCTTCCCAGTAACATGTCTTACCGATAAAGCCGCCCCACCTCTTGAGTCTCCGTCTAATTTTGTCAACACAATGCCTGTCAAAGGTAATGTATCTCCAAAAGCTTTCGCTGTATTAACAGCATCTTGTCCCTGCATCGCATCAACAACAAAAAGTGTTTCAACTGGATTTAGTATTTTGTGAAGCTCTTTGATTTCCTTCATCATTAATTCATCAATGCCCAAACGGCCGGCAGTATCAAAAATAATCACATCGAAGTAATGTTTTTTTGCATATGTCAGAACGGTGGAGGCAATATTTTTTGGCTTATCCTTAGCTGTCGAATCAAAACATTCTATTTCTAATGAATCCGCTAATGTTTTAAGTTGCTCTATCGCGGCAGGTCGATAAACGTCTGCACTAACTAACAAGACCTTCTTCTTTTCCTCTTTTAGAATTTTGGCTAACTTGGCCGCTGTGGTTGTTTTTCCCGATCCCTGAAGGCCTGCCATCAAAATAATAGCGGGTGGTTTTGTAGCAATATTTAACTCAGCATTATCACTCCCCATTAAGCTTGTCAGCTCGTCTTGCACTATCTTAATAATTGCTTGACCTGGTGAGACACTTTTTAAAACTTCAGCCCCTAACGCCTTTTCTTTTACCTTATCTATAAAATATTTAACGACAGGTATTGCGACGTCTGCTTCGATCAGTGCTATACGCACCTCCCTCATTGCATCACTGATATTTTCTTCTGTGAAGCGGGCTTGTCCTCGAATTGTCTTTACTACCGATTGAAGTTTGTCTGTTAAATTTTCAAGCATAAAGTTTATTAATTTGTTAATTGTTGAATAGTTGTTATTTCCATTATAATTGTCTTTATTAATTAATTAAAATATAAACATGAATGAAACCCTTTATTTAGTTACATTGATTTTATATTTGATTCCATGCTTTTCTTCACTCGCAAATATAAAAATCATAAAGAAACATAGCCTTCTTGTTGCTATAGGCTTAATCACTCATGCTTTGTTAATTTATAATCACGTCTTTAATCAAGGGGTAGATTTAAGTTTTGCCAACTCAACATTACTATTAAGCTGGATAATTGTTTTGATATATCTTTTATTGAACAACAAATCAAAATACCAAGGATTAGAAATATTTACATTAATTCCTGCATTAATAATAGTTCTCGTATTTCCTTTGATTCAGCCTGACCATCAGTCCATCCAGTATTATTCAATTTCTGCAAGTATTCATATTATTATTGCTATGCTTGGTTATGGATTGCTTGCTTTTGGCTCTATATTTTCTTTATTTTTACTTTTATTTGAAAAAAGCTTACATGCAGAAACTAAAAATTCATCAATGATCTCAAGCAGTGAGCCATTGCTTGATGTTGAAAATAAATTATTTCAAATTTATTGGGTAGGGTTCATATTTTTAACATTTACTTTATTCTCAAGCTTATTTTTTTCAAATTATCTATTTGGTCAATCACTTGATTGGAATCATAAAACAATCTTCACTACTCTTGCTTGGCTTTCCTATGCATTAGTTTTATTTGGAAGAGTTCAATTCGGATGGAGAGGAAAGAAATCAATAATCATTTCCTTGCTCGCTTTTGCTTTCTTGATTCTTGCTTATCTTGGAACAAAGTTTGTTGTAGAAATAGTTTTAGTTTGAAAGGTTATTTTAAATTCAGGGTAGGCCAGTTTTTTTCTTGTGCTTTTTCTAAGAGAATTTTATCCCCATTAACAACAACTGGGTTAGTTACAACTTCTAGTAAGGCTAGATCATTATGAGAATCACTATAAAAAAAAGTTTTTTCAAAATCTGCTAGTTTTAATTTTTTTTCATACAACCAATTAAATAATCGCGTCACCTTTCCGTCCTTATAAGAGGGAGTGCCTTTTACTTTACCTGTAAATTCACCTAGATTTTCCTCTGGATCTGTACCAATAAGCTCATCAATCCCAAAAATCTCCCCAATTGGCTTAGTAATGAAGGAATTAGTTGCTGTAATAATTAATAAGCTGTCCCCAGCCTCTTTATGTTGGTTTACTAAATCTTCTGCTTTTTTTAAGATCATAGGCCTAATGATTTCATCAATATAGTCAGACCGAACATCATTTAAAAATTTTCTTGTGTTATTTTTTAAAAATTGGAATTGAAATTCAGCAAAAGCAAAAATATCTAATTTACCTGCTTGATACTCCTCAAAGAATTTTTGGTTCTGAGCTTTATATTTTTCTTCGTCTAGAAAACCCTTTTTTACAAGGTAAAGTCCCCAGTTATAATCAGAATCTCCATCTAGTAGCGTATTATCAAGATCAAAAATTGCTAAGTTCATAAAGGTTTTTCGTCTTAGACTTGAGGGTGAGCTCGCTCTGCTTTGGAAACGAGTTTATTTAGTGCGTTGAGATAGGCCATCGATGAGGCAATAACAATATCAGTATCCGAACCTAAACCATTTACTACTCTTCCTCCTTTGGCAAGCCTTACAGTGACTTGACCTTTTGAGTCTGTGCCTGAGGTAATGTTGTTTACCGAGTACAATAAGAGCTCTGTATTAGATTTTGCAATTAGTTCAATAGCTTTAAACGTTGCGTCAACTGGGCCTCCACCTTCTGCCTTTGCATTTTTTAACTCCCCGTCTACTGAAATTTCAATTTCTGCATAAGGTTTTTTTTGTGTATCAGTAATAGATTTTAATGAAACAAGTTTAAATCGATCAACAGCAACAGATACAAATTCTTCAGTAACTAGTGCATGAATATCCTCATCATAAATTTCAGATTTTTTATCAGCGAGCGCCTTAAATCTATCAAATGTAGAATTTAAAACCTCATCAGAATCTAATTCAATACCTAGTTCTACCAATCTATTTTTGAATGCATTTCGCCCAGATAACTTACCTAATGAAATCTTGTTAGCCCCCCAACCTACATCTTGTGCTCTCATGATTTCATAAGTTTCTCGATGTTTTAAAACACCATCTTGATGAATACCTGATTCATGAGCAAATGCATTCGCACCCACAATCGCCTTATTTGGTTGAACAGGATAGCCAGTGATGTTTGAGACTAACCTAGAGGTTGCCACAATTTGCTCAGTATTAATTTTAGTTTCGAGATTAAAAATATCTTTTCTCGTTTTGACAGACATTACAATTTCCTCAAGACTTGCATTACCAGCCCTCTCTCCCAAGCCATTAATTGTACATTCCACTTGTCTTGCACCATTTTGAACAGCAGATAAAGAATTTGCGACAGCCATACCTAAATCGTTATGACAATGTGTCGACCATATAACGCTTTGTGAATTTGGTACTTTTGAAATTAATTCATTCATAAGGTTCCCCCAGCTCTTAGGTATTGAATACCCTACTGTGTCTGGCACGTTGATCGTTTTAGCACCTGCCTTAATAACAGCATCGAAAATTTCAATTAAAAAATTTACATCCGATCTCACTGCATCTTCAGCTGAAAATTCAACGTCGTCAGTATAATCCAATGCCCACTTTACAGCTTCAACTCCCCTCTTTAAAACTTGATCAGGGGTCATTCTTAACTTATTTTCCATATGAATTTTGCTTGTTGCGATAAAAGTATGAATTCTTTTATGCTTAGCTGGCAGAATAGCTTGGCCTGCTTTTTTTATATCACTTTCAAGCGCTCTTGCTAATGAACAAACAGTTGATTTTTCTATAATTTTTGAGATAGCTTCAATAGAACTGAAATCTCCGGGGCTAGCAGCAGCAAATCCAGCTTCTATGACATTCACACCTAATTTTTCAAGCTGCTTTGCAATCCTCAACTTTTCTTCTTGGGTCATCGAAGCTCCTGGGCTTTGTTCGCCATCACGAAGTGTTGTGTCAAAAATGATTAATTCATTCATATTTTTATTTAAAAATTAATATAATTTGAAAGTTTCTTAGACTGCAAATAGCTATATGGTCCAGATAATGCATATAACAGAGCAATTAAAAAAACTATTTCAGCTGGGTTATGAGAAATCACACCAAAAATAATCACAATAATCAAAATGGCAATAAATGGCTGACTTTTTCTAAAATTTAGATTTTTACCGCTGTAATATTTTAAATCAGACGCCATAGCTAATGCAGAAAAAAAAGTTAAAACTGCAGCAAACCATTGCATCTGGAAAAAGCCTAAAAAGATATCATTCCCATTAATTCCATTATCAAAGGATATCCAAATGAAACTAGCAAGTAATGTAGCTGCTGCTGGAGATGGCAAACCAGAAAAATATTTCTTATTTTCAATATCTAACTTTACATTAAAACGAGCTAACCTGAATGCTGCACAGGCACAATATATAAATGCGATAATCCAACCGAACTTTCCTAAAGGATTTAATGCCCACACATATATCACCAATGCTGGCGCGGCTCCAAAAGACACCATATCTGACAAACTATCGTATTCAGCACCAAAATCACTTTCTGTATTGGTCAACCTTGCAACTCTTCCATCAAGCCCATCCAAAATAAGCGCAATAAAAATTGCAATAGCTGAATGATCAAATGCCCCATTCATTGCCTGCACTATGGCATAAAAACCTGCGAACAAAGATGCTGTGGTAAAAATATTTGGAAGGAGATAAAATCCTTTTTTACCCAAAATATCTTTTTTATTATTTTTCATATTCATTTTCATTTATTTCCTGATTTTATCCTACAATCACGGAATAATCATCGTTTAAGACTTATTAATATTTTATAATATTAGATTCTATATTTAGATATCCAAATGGCTTATGAAATTTGAATTACAAAATCAGGATGGTCATGCTCGGGCAGGTCTATTACAAACTCAGCATGGTGAAATCTCTACTCCAGTTTTTATGCCCGTTGGGACTTATGGTGCTGTTAAGTCTATTGCTCCTAAAGAATTGGAGGAAACAAATTTTGAAATTATATTGGGAAATACGTTTCATCTTTGGTTGCGACCGGGTCTTGATATAATAAAAAAACATAAAGGGCTTCATGAATTTATCAATTGGGACAAACCAATATTAACTGATTCAGGTGGTTTTCAGGTATGGAGTCTTGGAAAAATGAGAAAAATTTCAGAAGCAGGGGTAACTTTTAGATCACCAATAAATGGGGATGAAAAATTTATGGGTCCAGAAGAGTCTATGAAAATCCAAAAGGTACTCAATTCAGATATTGCGATGATTTTTGATGAATGCACACCTTATCCAGCTACTTATGAAGAAGCAAAAAAATCAATGCAACTCAGCAATAATTGGGCTTACAGAAGTAAAGATACATTTGATTGCAATAAAAATGCATTATTTGGAATTATTCAAGGAGGTATGTTTGAAGATCTTAGAGTGGAATCATTAAGAGAGCTGACTTCAATTGGTTTTGATGGTTATGCTATTGGAGGGCTATCGGTTGGCGAACCAAAAGACGAGATGGCTAAAATAACTAGCTTCATTGGACCTAAAATGCCCCAAGATAAGCCCCGATATCTAATGGGGGTTGGAACACCTGAAGATATATTAAATGCTATAGAAAACGGAATAGATATGTTTGATTGTGTAATGCCTACTAGAAATGCAAGAAATGGCATGCTTTTTACGAGTCATGGCGATGTAAAACTAAAGAATTCTAAATATAAAGATGACCTCAGCCCCATTGATTCAAATTGCCAATGTTATACCTGCCAAAATTTTACAAAATCTTATCTTCATCATCTTTATAAAATAGGTGAAATGCTAGTATCGCGACTCAATACTATTCATAACTTACATTTTTATAAAAATATGATGAATGAAGCCCATCAGGCTATTAAAAATCAAGAATTTAAATCATTTAAATCCGCATTTATAAAAAAGAGGAAGGTTGATGAATAGAGCTCCTTCTTATGATAAAATCATGTTTTTTTAAGGAAATTACAACGTGAACGAAGCACTATCAGGATTTTTACCATTCATTATTATTTTTGTACTTTTTTACTTTATGCTTATTAGGCCTCAAATGGCTCAAGCAAAAAAAGTTAAGGCGATGTTGGCTGCATTAAAAGTTGGAGACGAAGTTTCTACAAGTGGTGGCATCTTAGGAAAAATAACTAAATTAAATGATCAATTTGCAATTTTAGAAGTGAATGCCAATTCACAAATTAAAATTCAAAAACAAACGGTTCAAGCCGTCCTTCCCAAGGGAACAATTAAATCAATATAAATTGTTTAAGTTTATTTAAATGAATCAGTACTCTAGTTGGAAATATATATTAATCCTTTTAACTATTGGGTTAAGCCTGCTGTATGTCACACCAAATTTTTATGGGGAGTCCTTTGCTGTCCAAGTGATGCCCGTGAAAGCAGGTGAGACAGTTGATAGATCCACGCTTAAATTAGTCGAATCATCTCTTGATAAAGCAAAAATCCAAAATATTGGAATTGCTTTTGAAGATACCGATATAAAAATTAAGTTTAAAGAAGCAAATGATCAATTAAATGCCAAGCAAGTTATTGAAAAAAGTTTAGGTAATAAATTTGTCGTAGCACTCAATCTTATATCTAACTCACCTGATTGGTTATCCAATCTTGGTGCACTACCCATGTATCTTGGCCTAGACCTTAGAGGTGGAGTTCATTTTCTAATGCAACTTGATTTATCAAAACTTTCGGAAAAAAAGAATGACGGTTTTTTAGTAAATGTTAGAAAAGAATTGCAAAATGAAAATATTAAATACTATGATTCAAAAGTCATTAATAATTATGTTCAATTAAAGTTCAAATCAGAAGATGCGTTAAATGAAGCAAAAAATATTATAAGAGCTCAAGGTTCGGGTCGTTCAATTTTTGGAGGCAATGCCCCTGCAAAAGAGACTGAAGCATTTAATTTTTCAGAAATTAAAAATAATAATGAGTTCATCTTGAAAATTAAAAATAATCAATATACCGACGAAGAGAATGTCAACTTTGCTCTTAAGCAAAACCTAGAAACTTTACATAATAGAGTCAATGAGCTGGGTGTTGCTGAACCAATTATCCAACAACAAGGTCAAGATCGAATTGTTGTTCAACTACCAGGCGTTCAAGATACAGCAAAAGCAAAAGAAATTATTGGCAGAACCGCAATTCTAGAGATGAGGATGGTAGATGAGGACAGATCAGATCCAGCCACCATAGAAAAAGCGGAGAATGGGCAACTACCCCCTGGGACTGAACTCTATTATGATCGCGCTGGGAACCCTCTTTTAGTAAAAAAAGAAGTAATTTTAACTGGAGAAAGATTAGAAGATGCCTCACCAGGGGTGGATCAAATGACAGGACAATCTGTTGTATATCTTGATTTAGATTCTGTAGGTACTAATATTTTTAAAGAAATTACCCGAAAGAATATAGGTAAAAGAATTGCTTTGTTACTTATTGAAAAAAATTATACTGAAGTTATTACAGCACCAAAAATTAAGAGTGAGATTGGTGGAGGTAATGTAATGATTACTGGTATGGAAAATGCTCAAGAATCTACTGATATCTCATTGCTTTTAAGAGCAGGGTCACTTTCTGTCCCAATGGAGATAGTAGAAGAAAGAACGGTCGGACCAAGTATGGGAAAAGAAAATATTGCCCGCGGTGTTAATTCAACGATGTGGGGCTTTGCAGCTATAGTAGTTTTAATGATTGCTTACTACATGTTTTTTGGAGTTGTTTCAGTCATTGGTTTATCGGTAAATTTATTGTTCTTAACAGCATTATTATCTGCAATACAGGCAACATTAACACTCCCTGGTCTTGCTGCGATTGCTATCACAATTGGTATGGCTATTGATGCTAACGTTCTAATTAATGAGCGTATAAGAGATGAAATTAGAAATGGGATGCCTCCTCAAAAAAGCATAAGTCAGGGCTACGATAAAGCGTGGGGGACAATACTTGATTCAAATATTACAACTATGATTGCAGGTCTTGCTTTATTTATGTTTGGTTCTGGCCCAATTAAAGGATTTGCTGTGGTTCTTGTACTTGGTATTTTAACCTCTGTATATAGTGCTATCTTTGTCTCTAGAGGAATCGTAAATTATATTTATGGGAATAAAAGAACAATAAAAAAAATCTCCATCGGAGAAATTTTTAAAGTTGAAAATAATTAAATTATGGAAATTTTTAGAGTAAAAACAGATATTCCATTTATGAAATTTAGAAAAATTTCCGCAATTATTTCTACGTCAATATTTATTGCTTCAATTTTATTTCTGGTTACTCGTGGATTGAACTTAGGTGTTGATTTTACTGGAGGTACCTTGATGGAAGTGAGCTATCCTCAAGCAGCAAACCTCGAAGAAATTCGGACAACACTTAAAAAAATTGATTTACCAGAGGCACAAGTTCAAAATTTTGGAACGAGCAGTGATGTTTTAATCAGACTTCCAGTAGTAGAAAATTTATCACTTGCAGACCTATCAGAAAAAATTGCTTTTACATTAAAGGAATCTAATCCAGAGGTTGAAATTGAGAGAGTCGAGTCAGTTGGCTCGCAAGTAGGTGATGAACTTTATGAAGATGGTGCTTTGGCAATACTATTTGTTGGTATAGGAATTATGCTCTATCTATGGCTTCGTTTTGAGTGGAGATTTGCTGTAGCTGCAATCGTCGCCAATATGCACGATGTTGTAATAATACTTGGTTTTTTTGCCTTTTTTCAATGGGAATTTAATCTAACAGTGCTCGCAGCCGTATTGGCCGTATTAGGTTATTCAGTAAATGAGTCTGTTGTTGTCTTTGATCGAGTTAGGGAGAATTTTAGACTTATGCGCAAGTCTTCAGTTATTGAGGTTGTTAATAATGCAATTACACGCACAATGTCACGAACTATCATGACACATCTATCTACCCAAACAGTTGTTATATGTATGTTAATCTTTGGTGGAGAAATTTTACATAATTTTTCAATAGCTTTAACTATAGGAATTTTATTTGGTATCTACTCTTCAATTATGGTGGGTTGCCCTTTAGCAATTTGGCTAGGAACAAATCAATCCAACCTTGCGGTTGTAGACGTCAAAGTAGAAAAATAAACAAATTTTAGTATGGATTTTAATTTAAATTTTCAGCTCGCTCTCTTAGCTGTTCTTCTTGTGCTTTCAGCATTCTTCGCTATATCTGAAACTAGTTTAATGTCTGTTAATAGATATCGGCTCAAGCATCTGAGTAAACAAGGGAATGTAGGAGCAAAGCTTGCTGTAAAACTTCTTAATGAAACAGATAAATTACTTAGTGTAATTTTACTTTGTAATAACTTTGCAAATGCAGCTGCTGCTGCGCTTGTAACACTTATTGTTGTTGAATTCTTTGGCACTCAAGAAAGTATAATCTTTATTGGCACAATCATTACTACATTTATGATTGTCATTTTTAGTGAAATTTCTCCAAAGGTTATCGGAGCAGCCCACCCAGAAAAGTTAGCTCCCTATTGTAGTTTTATACTCTACCCTCTCTTAAAAGTCTTTTATCCTATCGTTTTATTTTTGAATTTTTTTGTTCTTGGGTTTTTGAAACTAGTAAACATTAAAACGAACTTTAATCAAAAAGACTTGATTAATATGGATGAGTTAAAAAGTATCATTAGTGAATCCGGTACGTTTATACCTCAAAAAAATAAATCTATTTTCTTAAACTTAATTGATTTAAATAAAGTGACAATAGATGAAGTAATGATGCCGCATACAAACGTAGAATCTGTTTTCCTTAAACAACCTATAGAAGAAATACTTGAAAAAGTCATAAATTCTAATTATCGGCAAATGGTGGTCAAAGATAATGATGAAATTATTGGTGTAATTGATTCAAAAAAATTACTAAAACTATTAGTTAAAGAACAAAATAATGAAATCACACATGAATCCTTAAAAGAATTAATAGAGCCCCCTTACTTTATTCCCTCTGGAACTACTATTTATAAGCAAATTCAATATTTTCAAGATAATCAAGAGAAAAAAGGATTTATAGTGAATGAGTATGGTGATTTCTTAGGTTTAGTCTCTTTAGAGGATTTGCTTGAGGAAATTATTGGAGAATTTAATAAAGATATACCCTCCAAACTCTCAAAAATTATAAGTGAAGATGATGGATGGATTGTTGATGGAGCAATCTCAATTAGAGATCTTAATAAAAAACTGAACCTAAAGCTGCCCACTAGTGGTCCTATAACTTTAAGCGGACTTATTATTGAGTTTTTGGAAAATATTCCAGAAACCAATACAAGCTTTAAAATGCATGAAACAAAATTTGAGATCATTAATATATATGAGCAAACTATTAAAAAAATTAAGATTTATAAATAACAATTAAAATAATTGTATGAATATCAAACCAGATCAGCTTGAAGACACAGTAGTAAAAGAATCTCAACTAAAGCCGAAACTTCCTAAGAATTATAAAGTCATATTACTCAATGATGATTACACTCCAATGGAATTTGTGGTTGACGTCATTCAAAAAGTTTTTAAAAAGTCACATGATGAAGCAACAAAAATAATGCTTCAAATACATACTGAAGGTATAGGCATATGTGGTGTTTTTCCATTAGAAATTGCAGAGACTAAAATGAATCAAGTACTAAACTTATCAAAAGAGTCTCAGCACCCCTTGCAATGTATTATAGAAAAGATATAGTTAAATTATGATTGCACAAGAATTAGAAGTTAGTTTACACATGGCATTTATGGATGCTCGACAAAAACGTCATGAGTTAATTACTGTCGAACATTTATTACTGGCTATGCTAGATAACCCATCTGCCTCTGAGGTTCTCAATTCCTGTGGTGCCAATCTAGACAAACTTAGGGAAGATGTTGTAGGCCATATTGAAGAGCATACACCAAAGGTTGGAGGGAAAGATGATGTAGACACCCAACCAACTTTGGGTTTTCAAAGAGTAATTCAAAGAGCAATGCTGCATGTTCAATCATCAGGAAAAAAAGAGGTAACAGGTGCAAACGTTTTGGTTGCTATTTTTGGTGAAAAAGACTCACATGCAGTTTACTTTCTTCACCAGCAAGGTATAGCAAGATTAGATGTCGTCAATTTTATTGCTCATGGCATAGCCAAGACTACTGAAAATAATCAAAAAGAACAGGCACAAGAAACAACTGGTTCTGATACAAAAACGAGTAAGGGGCTAGAAACCTATGCGGTGAATTTAAACAAACTTGTTAGTGAAGGTAAGATTGATCCATTAATTGGAAGAGAACCGGAAGTTGAAAGAGTTGTGCAAATTCTTTGTAGACGAAGAAAAAATAATCCACTTCTTGTTGGTGAAGCAGGTGTAGGTAAAACTGCAATTGCAGAGGGTTTAGCCAAGAAAATTGTAGATAAAAATATTCCTACAGTTTTAGAAAATATGACTATATATTCACTTGACCTAGGTGCACTTATTGCTGGTACAAAATATCGAGGTGATTTTGAGCAAAGACTGAAAACTGTCATAAAACAGCTTGGAGAACAAAAAAATTCTATTTTATTTATTGATGAAATTCATACTATTATTGGAGCAGGATCGGCAAGTGGAGGAACATTGGACGCATCAAATATTTTAAAACCCGCTTTGGCAAGAGGCAATGTTAAATGTATAGGTGCAACAACGTACCAAGAATTTAGATCGGTATTTGAAAAAGATCACGCCTTGACAAGACGATTCCAAAAAATAGATGTTGAAGAGCCATCCGTTAAAAACACTATAGAAATTCTTAAGGGTTTAAAAACTCATTTTGAGAGTCATCATAATGTTAAGTTTACTAATAATGCATTGATTAGTGCAGCTGAATTGTCTGCAAAATTTTTAAATGACAGACGTTTGCCTGACAAAGCAATAGATATTATTGACGAAGCAGGTGCGGCGCAAAGAATTTTACCTAAATCAAAACAAAAAAAGAATATTGGCTCAAAAGAAATTGAAGATGTAATCGCGAAAATTGCACGTATACCAGCTAAAAATATAAATAAAGATGACAGAAGCTCACTCAAAAACCTTGAGAGGGATTTAAAAGCGGTGATATTTGGCCAAGATAAAGCTATTGAAACCCTATCTAATGCAATTAAAATGTCACGAAGTGGGATTGGTCCAATAGATAGACCAATTGGGAGCTTTCTCTTTAGTGGTCCAACCGGAGTTGGTAAGACTGAAGTAGCAAGACAGCTTGCGTATACATTAGGTATAGAGCTAATTAGAATTGATATGAGTGAATATATGGAACGTCATTCTGTTTCTAAACTCATAGGAGCGCCCCCAGGCTATGTTGGTTACGATCAAGGTGGAATCCTAACAGAGCAAGTAAACAAAAATCCCTACTCTATTTTATTACTTGATGAGATTGAAAAAGCAAATCCTGATATTTTTAATATTCTTCTGCAAGTTATGGATAACGGTATATTGACCGATAGCAATGGTCGAAAAACTGACTTCCGAAATGTTACCATTATCATGACTACTAATGCCGGTGCAGAAGCATTATCAAAATCAAATTTTGGCTTTACACAAACTAAAAAAAGTGGAGATGAAAATGGTGAGATTAAAAAAGTCTTTTCGCCTGAGTTTAGAAATAGACTTGACGCTACAGTCTCATTTACTTCATTAGACAATGAAATTATTTTGAAAGTTGTAGATAAGTTTTTAATTCAATTAGAGACTCAATTACATGATAAAAAAGTTGATGCCTCATTTACAAAAGATTTAAAAGATTATCTTGCAATATCAGGTTTCGATGAACAAATGGGTGCAAGGCCTATGGCTAGGCTTATTCAAGATACTATTAGAAAAGCACTTGCTGATGAACTCTTATTTGGACGATTGATTAACGGTGGTGAAGTTGAAATTGATATTGATGATAAGGAGGCAATCGTTCTTAATATCAAAGAGGATGAAAAAGCTCCCGTTTAGAATTCTGGCTTCTTCATTATCTGAATAAATAAATCAGAATTAGTTATTCTATCTACCCAATTTTTTAAGTTATTGTAACAAGCTTGATCAAACCACTTAAGATCTACGTTACAAAACTGTCTTATAAATGGAAAAATAGCTATATCTAAATAACCGATCTTGTTTGATAATAAATATTTCTTTGTCTCTAGTCTTTCATCAATATTTCTAATATAAACTTCACACTCTTTTCTGTATCTTATTTTTAAAGAAGCTTCTTTATTGCTTGTATATTTATATAGATCTAATTTATTTTTAAATTCCCCATCATTGCTTTTTATCAGACTTTTAATTATTTCTAAATCATTAGGATTTATTTTAATAGAGATATTATTTTTTTGTTTTGCTGCCCAATTCATAATATCTATACTTTCATCTAACACTAGATCCTTATATACAAAAACTGGTACTGTTCCCTTAGGGCTAATTTCAATCATTTGTTTTGGCTTATCTTTTAGAGAAATCTCAAATATATCAAAGTCAATACCGCATGATAATAATGCCATCCTAGCTCTCATAGCATATGGGCACCTTCGATACGAAAACAACAAAGGTTTTTGCTGCCTTACTTTATCTAGTTGCCTTACATAAATCATTTACAAGTCCATGCCCCTTAAAAATAAGCCCCGTGTAAATTTGAATTAAAGATGCTCCATTTTTTATTTTTTCAATGCCATCATCCGTGGTAATTATTCCCCCTACTCCGATAATGGTTATTTTCCCCTTTAGACGTTTGTTAAGATGTTTAATAACATTTGTAGATTTTTTATTTAATGGAGCTCCTGATAACCCCCCTTCTTCCTTTGCATATTTAGAGGACAAAATTCTTTTTCTATCAATTGTTGTATTGGTTGCAATAACTCCATTCACTTTATATTTTAGAAGTAATTTTGCTATCGAATCTAACTGTTTAATTGAATTGTCTGGAGAAACCTTAACTACAAAGGGGACTATTTTTTTAAACTTTTTATGAAGAGTTTTTTGCTCATTCTTTAAGGCTTTTAGTAATATTTCAAGATTTTTATCACTTTGTAAATTACGTAAATTTTTAGTATTTGGAGATGAAACGTTTATCGCAATATATCCTGCATAGGGATATGCCTTCCTGAAACAAGTTAAATAATCTTCAACTGCTTTGTCAATAGGTGTATCAAAATTTTTCCCAATGTTTATGCCTAAAACACCCTTAAACTTTGCTTTTTTTAAATTTTTTATAAATTGATCAATGCCAACATTATTAAAACCAAATCTATTAATAATGCCTTGATCTTTAATCAACCTAAAAGATCGTGGCTTAATATTACCTGGCTGACTTCTTGGTGTGACAGTGCCTACTTCAATGAAACCAAATCCTAGTCTTGAAAGAGGAGTTATATACTCTGCATTTTTATCTAATCCCGCTGCAAGTCCAACTCTATTTGGAAATTTTAGTCCCATTATCGTGATTGGTTTAGAATATGTATTCTTATTTCTTATAAATCCAAAAAAACAAGCGAGCTTTAAACCTTTCATTGATATATGATGGGCTAATTCTGGGTTAAATAAAAATAAAAAAGATCTAATGTATCTATACATATTTTTTTAACTATTTTATGTTGAAATCCATTCTAATCCTAAATCTTGATCAATTACACCAACATTTGACTTATGTTTATCAACTATTTCAAATATCATTTTCTTCACAAGCTCTATTTTATTATTTTTTTCACTTAAATGAGCAGCTATAACCCATGCTAGATCTGAATGACTTATAGATGCCAAAAGTTTTAATGATTCTTTATTTTCAAGATGCCCATATTCCCCATTAATTCTTTTTTTTAATGAGGCAGGGTAATCAGAATCTCTAAGCATCTCTTCGTCATGATTAAATTCAAGTACTAAAAGATTTATCCTCGATAATTTTTGTACAACATGTTTAGTAATTTTTCCCAAATCAGTGATGATTGCAATGCTTTTGTCCTTATAATCAAATCTATATTGAAGTGGTTCTCTTGCATCATGAGGTACTGGCATAGGTGAAACTGATATATTATCAATCATGAATGAATCAAAATTATTAATTAATTCAAATTTTATTTTGTATCCATTATTAATTTTTTTATGGCTCATTTGATAAGTACCATAACTAAGATAAATTGGGATTTGAAACTTATTAGCCAGAATAAATGCCCCCTTAATATGGTCTTCATGCTCATGAGTTAACAATATGGCGGTAATTTTACTTGGGTGTATTTGATATCTTTCTAGTCTATCAACTGTTTCTTTCAAGCCGAAGCCACAGTCAACCATCAAAAGTGTTTGATTATTTTTTACAATAAAGGCGTTTCCCGAACTACCGCTACCTAATGAACAAAACTCCATTTATTTTAAATATTCATAAAGAATATTTAAGATTGAATCTGCCGTCGGAGAATTATTTTTTGTACCGTCTGAGTTTTCAACTGAGACGAATGTCCCATCATCTGATTCATTTAATTTAATCAGATAACTTTTAGGCTCTGGTTCTTTGTCACATTCATCACTAAACATACAATCTAAATCAAATCTATATCCAGGACCATCATTATTATTCGCACCTCCTTTATTTAATGCTCTTGCGGCGTCTACATCTAGCACCTCTTCATCTTTTTTCTTCTCACCTCTTCTACCCTTTTTTCTTATATCTCCATCTTTAACTCCTGTTTCTTCCTCAGCCATTTCTTTTGCCTCAGCTTCATCATCACTCCAAAAATCAATTGAATCTAACCACCCCTCTTCCTCTTTTGCTTTTTTATCTGCTTCACCAATATCTAAATCCGTATAGGTTACATAATAAAGCCCTTTACTTCGGTCTCTATCCTCTGTTAAAAATCCTATCATATCTAATGCAATAGAGACTCTCCTCCATGAACGATCAAAAGGTTCATAAAGCTCAATAGAGGTACCATTTTTATTTACTAACTTTGCTTTAATAACGGTTTGGGGTTTTTCAACAGCTTTTTTAGCATCTAAATCCTGCATTCCTAAGAAGACTAATAATCTTCGCATAATTTCTGCATTAACCTCAACATCAACTTCTGTTAATTTTGAATCGCCTGGTAAGGTAGGTTCTTTTGATTCATCATCTGATGATTTATATTCGGGAATTGAATAAACTGTTGAAGGATTGTATGTTCCCTCCAGCGCTCGATTTATTGCTTCTATACGTTCTGAATTGACCCCCTCCCTCTTGCGATGTGAAATAAATATTTCAGTAGAATTTGCCTGAGAACCTTTTTCAAGCCTCGTCCTAAACTTTGTTTTTTCGTCTGATCCAGTGAGAGACGCAAGCCATACATCCATTGTGTCGCCGATACTTAATTCTTCTTCAATATTTTGAGGTGCTGTCCATTCTGTCTCCATCACCCCCAATCTGCGATTGATCTTTTTCATATTAAAACCTTGCTCGTACCAAAAATCTTCCAAATAAGGCCAAATTTTATCAGGACTTTTATTTACAATGAGCCATCTAAAGTTTCCAGACTTGACTAATTTAATACCATCTGGATCTTTTAAAAGCTCAACTTTTTCTATTTTTCTATTTCTTTGATTTTCAAAGTCTGTATAAGAAGTTGCTGCCCCTGGTACATTGTATGTATCAGAAGTTTCATATTCTGATAAATCAGGTGGTAATTGAAGTTTTTCTGCTTTTGATGAATTTACGTAATCTGGGGCTGTTACCTCGTTAAACTTATCTGTGAGTGGCTTAAAGGAGCATGAGCATAAAATTAAAGCTAAAATTGGCAAGCCAATAAGCTTCTTCATAAAGATGCCTCGTAAGCTGTGATTAGTTTTTGATGGTATTTTTCATCAAGGGTGACCAATGGAAGTCTTATTTTTGAATTAATTTTTCCTAAATAACCAAGTAACCACTTAACTGGAATGGGGTTCGATTCTACAAACATGGCTTTATGTAACGGCTCTAATTTTTTGTTGATTTTTTTTGCGTCTTCATACTTTTGATTAAGCATGTTTTTACAAACATCATGCATTAAATCCGGTCGGACATTTGCTGTAACCGAAATTGTTCCTTTACCTCCATGTCTCATGTATTCTAAAAAAGTTGTGTCATCACCACTAAGAAATAGAAATTCCTTTCCTACATTTTTTTTCAGATCATCTATTCTGTCAATCTCTCCAGTTGCATCTTTAATTCCAATAATATTCTTAAGTACACTTAATTCTGTGACAGTTTTATTATCAATATCTACGCCCGTCCGACATGGTACGTTATATAAAATTTGTGGGATATCGACACTGTCATTAATAGCCTTAAAGTGCTCGAACATCCCTCTTTGATTTGGTTTATTGTAATATGGCGTAATGAGTAAGCAAGCATCCGCTCCTAATTCTTTAGATTTTTTTGTTAAAAATATTGCTTCTCTTGTGGAATTTGCACCTGAGCCAGCTATAACCGGAATTCTGCCATCGATATATTTGACAGCTTCTTTGATAAGATATGTATGTTCATCAACATCCATAGTGGGCGCCTCGCCACTTGTTCCTACAACAACAACGCCATCACTTTTACATTCTATATGATAGTCTAAAAGCCCTTTAAAGCTTTTAATATCCAATGAACCATCAGAGTTCATCGGTGTAACAATCGCTACCATACTTCCTTGAAACATAATTTTCCTAAATCAATTTTATAAAGTTTTGTAATAAAACTAAAATAAACGTATTCAATGCATCCAAAAATTAGTCTTTGATGCAATTATAGTCACTTTGGCTCTTAAATTACAGTTGAAAATTATTTTTCAACGAAAGCGTGTTCAATTACGTAATCACCTGGCTCACCAATGCGAGGAGACACTTTAAAATCCATTGAATCTAAAAGATCTTGGGTGTCTTTTAACATTTCTGGGCTGCCACATATCATTGCTCTATCATCCTTAGGATTCATTTTTTCTAATCCAATATCTTTGAATAATTTACCTGATTTAATTAGGTCAGTTAACCTCCCCTCATTTTTGAATGCCTCACGAGTTACCGTTGGATAATAAATTAATTTATTTTTTACTTCATCACCAAAGAACTCATTTTTTGGTAATTCTTTTTCTATAAAATCTTTATAGGCTAAATCATCTACCTTTCTTACGCCATGAACCAAAATAACTTTTTCAAATCTGTCGTAAACCTCAATATCTTGAATCAAACTCATATAGGGCGCAAGGCCTGTACCTGTTGAAAATAAGTAGAGGTTTTTTGCGGGTTTAAGGTCATGAATGACCAGTGTTCCTGTAGGTTTTCTACTAACAAGAAGCTCATCACCAACTTTGATATGTTGCAGCCTTGAGGTTAATGGGCCATCTTGGACCTTTATACTTAAAAATTCAAGGTGTTCGTCGTAATTTGGACTTGCAACACTATAGGCACGTGCCAAAGGTCTTCCATCTACTTCCAGACCTATCATCACAAATTGTCCATTTTCGAATCTTAACCCATCTTGACGGGTTGTTTTAAAACTAAATAAAGTATCATTCCAGTGATTAACACTTAATACTTTTTCTGTTGAATATTTACTGTTATTACTCATTTATTAATTACTTTCTTTAAATTTATTCTTTAATTAATTTATTAATTTCTGGAATTGCATCAAATAAATCAGCTACTAAGCCATAATCTGCAAATTGAAAAATAGTTGCATCAGGGTCATTGTTTATTGCAACAACAACTCTGCTATCTTTCATTCCATAAACATGTTGATTTGCTCCAGAGACGCCTACAGCCATATACAATTCAGGCGCTACAACAACTCCAGTTTGACCAACTTGAATCTCATTAGGGGCGTATCCGGCATCGACCGCAGCTCTTGTTGCACCAAGTGCAGCCCCTACCTCATCCACCAAAGGTGATAAAACTTTATCAAAATTTTCTTCGCTTCCAAGAGACCTACCTCCTGATATTACAATTTTAGCATCGATTAATGCAGGTCTATCTGATTTATTTATTTTCTCTGACTTCCAGCTTGTCAGATTCATTGGTGCTGGTGAATCTTTTTTTATTACCTTGGCACCTCCACCATCCTTGGCGCATGCATCAAAAAGACTTGTGTGAATAGTAAGTAATTGAATGGGGTCTTTGCTGTGTATTTTTGCATGAACATTGCCTGCATATATAGATCTGGTATAAACATTGTTATTTTCTATTTTTAAAACATCTGTTATTAATGATACATTTAAAATTGCAGCTACCCTAGGCAAGAAATTTCTACTAAACCAGGAGTGAGCAGCTAGTATTACCTGGTAACTATCACTTAACATTTCAACAATTTTTGCAGCATCTTCTGCAAGAAGGTGTTCCAAGTGATTTCCATCTAGTCTTATGATACTGCTTAAATCTTTAATTTTTGCTGCATTTTGTGCAACATCTGCGGTATTTTTGCCCATAATTAGCAAATCAATTTCACCATCCCAGGATTTTGCTGCAGATATAACTTTAAACACTGAATCATTAAGCTCAGAATCATTATGCTCTGCTATTACTAAAATTTTTAATTGAGTAACTATAGCTTTATTCCTTCATTATCTTTCAATTTTTGTAGCAACTCTTTCGCACTACTTACCTTAATACCCGCCTTACGAGATGGTGGTACTGAAACCTCAAGTAATTCAATATTTGTTGATGTGTCACTAGCTAGTTCACTCGCCTTAACTTTCTCAATTGTTTTTTTTCTGGCCATCATAAGATTAGGTAATTTTACAAAACGCGGTTCATTTAATCTTAAATCTGCAGTTAATACTGCTGGCACGTTCATTTCTAAAATATTCGTACCCCCATCAATTTCCCGGGTCACTATGAGCTTATTGTTATTAATTTCAATTTTTGAAACAAAGGTACCTTGGGGATAATTAAGTAACCCAGCAAGCATTTGACCAGTTTGTCCTGCATCACTATCCAGGGCTAATTTTCCCAACAAAATTAGATCAGGCTTTTCTTTTTCTACCAACCCCTTTAAAACCTTAGCTACGCCAAGTGGCTGAAGATATTCTTCACTTTCAATTAATATAGCTCTGTTAGCGCCCATTGCAAGGCCATGCCTTAAGACATCCTCATTTTTTGAATCTCCAATTGAAACGACTGTGATTTCAGTTGCTAGCTCTTTTTCCCTTAAACGAAGAGCTTCCTCTAAAGCATTTTCGTCAAAGGGATTAATACCCATCTTTATGCCATCTATGTCAACATCAGATCCATCACTTTTGGGCCTAACTTTTACGTTGTAATCTTGGACTCTTTTGATTGCAACTAATATTCTCATTTTTTTATGACTTTCAAATTTTTTCAAGACCAAATTATACATCGTTTTATCCTATTGATTGTATGTATAATATTTCTATTTCCTTATGCACTAAATATCAATATCTAATCAACTTGGTAATATGCTTTCTTAAAAAAGTGAACTGAAATAAGAAATGGGAAACAAAAGTAATTAAGATAAAATTTATTTAATTGAATATTATTAATGCTTATGAATGAACGTGATGTGATGGAATATGATGTTTTAATTGTTGGTGGAGGTCCTTCTGGTCTATCTGCTGCAATAAAAATTAAACAACTTGCTAAAAATGAAAAAATAGATATTTCAGTTTGCCTTGTTGAGAAAGGTGTTGAAGTTGGATCTCATATTTTATCAGGTGCTGTCATTGATCCTCTCGCCTTAAACGAATTGATTCCTAACTGGAAGGAAAAAGGGGCTCCTCTAAATACAAAAGTAAGCGAAGATAACTTTAGCTTATTTAGCGAGAAAAATTATCTTACAATTCCTCAAATCCTTATGCCTCCATTAATGAGTAATAAGAATAATTATATTATTAGCTTAGGAGATTTAAGCCATTGGCTTTCAAAGGAGGCTGAAGACCTAGGTGTAGAGATTTATCCAGGTTTTACTGCTCAAGAACCATTATTTAATGATCAAAATGAACTCATAGGTATCTTAACCGGAGATATGGGAAGAGATACTAAAGGGAATGAAACAAATAATTATGTTCCAGGTATTGAAATTCATGCCAAGTATTCCTTAATTGCTGAAGGTGCCAGAGGTTCAGTTACAAAATTAATTGAACAAAAATTATCTTTAAGGAAAAATAGTGACCCACAAAAATATGGGCTTGGTTTCAAAGAAATATGGCGTTTAAAAAAAGATATGCATAAACCTGGACTTGTAGAGCATAGCTTAGGATGGCCATTACAGGACGATACTGGAGGTGGCTCTTTTACTTACCACTATGGCGAAGATTTAGTTTCTTTAGGATTTGTTGTTCATCTTGACTATTCAAACCCTTATCTATCTCCATTTGATGAGTTTCAAAAGTTTAAAACACACCCTAAAATTAAAAAATTATTAACTGGCGCAGAAAGAATAAGCTATGGAGCCAGGGCGCTTAATGAAGGTGGCATTCAGTCTTGGGCAAGTCTAGTTTTCCCAGGGGGAATATTTTTGGGCTGTAGTGCTGGCATGGTGAATGTACCGAGAATCAAAGGAACACACAATGCGATGAAATCAGGGATATTGGCAGCAGAAGCAACTGTTGATGCCATAATCGATCCTACAAAAATACATAATAGAAAATTGACAGCATATAATCAAAAAATAAAAGACTCTTGGATTTGGACTGATCTTTCTGCAGTTAGAAATATTAAACCACTGATAACAAAGTTTGGAACTCGATTAGGTATGCTTTTTGGAGGTATTGAGATGTGGTTAGCCTCTTTTAAATTTAATCTTCCATGGACACTTCATCATAAAAAGGGTGACCATGAAACATTGATAGATATTAATAAAGCGAAACCTATAAATTATCCAAAACCAGATGGTATATACACTTTTGATAAGTTAAATTCGATCAGTTTAAGCAATATTGGCCATGATGCTAATCAACCATGTCATCTGAAACTTAGTAATCAAGAAATACCTATTACTTACAACTACCCAAAATATAATTCACCTGAACAAAGGTATTGTCCAGCTGGGGTTTATGAGATTATCAAAGAGGGTGACTCTGTAAAGCTTCAAATTAATAGCCAAAACTGTATTCACTGTAAAACTTGCGATATTAAAGATCCGAAACAAAATATAAACTGGGTTCCACCAGAAGGTGGAAGTGGGCCTATTTATTCAAAAATGTAACTAGTAACTTATACCCAGTATCTTTCTACAGTAATATTTCCTGGCTTTGCTCTTCTATTTTT
>ERZ1047821.663-NODE-663-length-24215-cov-8.748675_pt1 | contig 24215 bp, 22 predicted proteins | sample MGYA00383096_ERZ1047821 | MGnify/ENA primary metagenome ERZ1047821 (study PRJEB29581, sample SAMEA5548366) | metagenome | biome: marine; feature: coastal; material: water | depth 25 m | study: Short-term variability in the microbial, nano- and picoplankton... | reverse complement strand
AAGAATACTTGAATGAAAATTCTAAAGATTTCATAACTTTTAAAGCAAACTTACTGGTAAAAGAAGCAGATAATGACCCAATAAAAAAAGCAAATACGGTTCACGAAATAATTGCTAGTATTTCTAAAATACCGGATGATATAAAAAAGGAAATTTATATACAAGAATGTTCAAGGTTAATGAATATTGAAGAATCAACTCTTTACGGTTCTTTGGCGCAAAAGTTAAAAAAACAGAATAAAGAATTAAGTAAAAAACTTCAAAAAAAGAGTACTCCGTTTAATGTAATCCCCTCTGAAAAAGAATCATTTAAAAAAGTAGATCACCAATTCGAGTTAGAAAAAAAAATAATTGAGTTACTACTGATTTATGGTGTAAAAGAAGAAGAATTCGAAGAAATTTCAATTGAGATTAACGATGAAGGAGAAATTTCACATACTTCAGAGATCGTTAAATCAAAGGTGTTTGAAAAAATATATTTAGATCTGCAAGAAGATGAAACTGAGTTTGCTAATGAAGATTTTAAGGAAATGTATCGGCTCATTATCGAAGATTTTAATGCCTATCAAAATTTTAAAGCAGAACGATTAATTAGAAAATTAACTCCAGAAAAAGCAGAATTGATTACTCATATTTTATTTGATAGTGAACGATATGAACTGCATAATTGGATAGGACGAGAAATATATGTAAAAGATAGAAATCAAACAATCTCTCAAATAGTTAGCGAAACAATTTTTAACTTAAGGCGCTACTTGATTTCGATGAAAATTAATGAATTAGCTCAACAGATTAAAGATTTAAATGATGATAATTTAAAAAGAGAAACGTTGAAAGAAACGTATGAATATACTGCGCTTAAAAAATTATTGTCAGATAAATTAAATAGAGTTCTATAGTGGCCAAAAAGCAGGATTTAAGACAACTCCAAGTAGTTATGTTCAAGGAGTCGTTAACTCAGTATATCTTTTGGTATTTTACAAATTGGAATAGGAATCATTTTATGCTTATTGGTGCTATTTAATTTTAAAAATAAATCAAATACGATTTTCTCTCTTCCTTCAAAATCCTCAGAGGACTTTTCTAAATCATTCATTTTCATTGCCCATTCAAGTTCATCGTAACTTGCTCCAATTTGATCTTCATCGGTCCTATTATCGCCAAATAGTCCATCTGTGGGTGCAGCATTTATTATCGATTTTGTTACCTCTAATAGTTTTCCCAGGGCATAAACTTCGCTCTTCATTAGGTCTGCTATAGGACTTAAATCTACTCCACCATCTCCATATTTTGTATAAAATCCAACTCCAAAATCCTCTACTTTATTACCTGTTCCAGCTACAAGATATTTTTTTAAACCAGCAAAATAATACAAGGTTGTCATTCTCAATCGAGCTCTTGTATTCGCTAGCGATAAATCTAAAAGTTGATGGTCATTGTCAAATAAATCTTGATTTTTAAATGTGTCGAAAACACCCGAGAGATCAAAATTTGTCGAACTGACATTTGGAAAGTTTTTTTTTAAATTTTCAATATGTAATTTAGCTCTGCTAACTTGACTTTCAGCTTGATAAATTGGCATTTCAACACACAATACTGGAAGTCCTGTTTTCGCACACAATGCTGAGGTTACCGCTGAATCAATTCCGCCACTGACACCAACTACAAATCCATTCATTTTTGAACTCTCTGCATAATCCTTTAGCCATTTCACAATATAATCTACTACTTTTAAAGTGTTCATAATGTAGAATTTTAATAATACCTTTGCAGTGCAAATTACGTAAAAAATAAAATTTTATATAAATTTTTATGTTAAACAGTTTTAAAATAAAACACTTCAGATATTACCTGTTTTTATCTATTTCTTTGCTTTTATATAGTTGCAACAAAGAATCTAAATTAGAAAAGGAAATTCTCTCTATTCCGGTCGATATTGAGATTGTAAGGTTTGATAAAATTTTCGGAAACTCTGAAGTAGATGATTTACAAGAGTTAAAGTCTAATTTTCCATTTTTTTTTCCTAAACAATATCAGGATTCTATTTGGGAATTGAAAATAAACGATACCCTTACACATCAACTTTATGAAGAGGTCATCAAAAAATATCCAGATGAATATAAATTAACCTTAGAACTCGAAAAACTCTTTAAACATATTAAGTATTATTTTCCGGCTTTTAAAACCCCTATTGTAATTACTGCTAATTCTGATGTAGATTATAAAAATAGAATATTCTTATCCGATCAAACTTTAATAATTTCACTGGATAATTATCTGGGAAGTGATCACTTTTTTTATCAGGGAATTCCAGAATACATAAGTGAAAATTTGAAAGAGTCACAGATTTTATCAGATGTTGCTTCTGTATACTCCCAGTTGTTTATTCCTAAAATAAAAAATAAAACATTTTTATCGCAGATGATTTTTTATGGAAAAATACTCTACCTAAAGGATATCTGGTTAACAAAAACTTCAGAGGAGTCTAAAATAGGGTATTCGCCAGAAAAATTAAAATGGATTCAAGATAACGAGAACGAAATATGGCGAAATTTTATTGAAAATGAATATTTATTCAGTACCGATCCAAAATTAATTACTAGATTTATTAATCCTGCTCCCTTTTCTAAATTTTATCTCGAAATCGATAATGATTCTCCGGGTATGGTAGGAAGATACATAGGATGGCAAATTGTAAGGTCTTTTATGGAAAAAAGAGAGAGTAGTATTGAAAAGTTAATGACTTTAAGTGAAGAAGAAATTTTTTATAAATCAAAATACAAACCAAAAAAGTAATGAAAAATAAACACAGTTCAGATATTCATATAAACGTAACTTTAGATGAGAATAAAATACCCGAAAAACTACAATGGTCTGCAAAAGACGGAGGAGTTGAAAATATGGATTCTAAAGCAATATTCATGTCTGTCTGGGATCATAAAGCTAAGGAAGCATTACGAATAGATTTATGGACAAAAGATATGCCCTTGGATGAAATGAAAATATTTTTTCATCAAACTTTAACAGCCATGTCGGACACTTTTGAGCGTGCAACAAATGACGATAAAATGAGTGCAACTATGCGTGATTTTTGTGATTATTTTGCCGAAAAATTAGCGATTAAAAAGGAAAAATAACTAGTGCTATTTAGCCATCATTGAGTTGATTTCGTCAATATAGTTTAATACATTGTCCCTTCCTGTTCCGTTGCTTGAAGATGTGATGAAATAAGTTGGCATTTCTTCCCAAGATTCAAGCATTTTCAGTTTGTACTCTTCAATATTTTTTTTCAATGCATTAGGCTTCATCTTATCTTGTTTTGTAAAAATAATTGAAAAGGGTATCTGGTTTTCGCCCATCCACTGCATGAAATCTAGATCCACTTTTTGCGGTTTGTGTCTACAATCTATAAGCACAAAAGCCAGTGCTAGTTGCTGCCTTTTTGAAAAATAGTGTGTAATAAATTTTTGAAAGATTCGTTTACTGCTTTTTGAAACTCTAGCATAACCATAACCTGGAAGATCTACTAAAAACCATTTTTTATTGATTAAGAAATGGTTAATTAATTGAGTTTTTCCTGGCCTTCCAGATGTTTTTGCTAAACTTTTTCTTTGCATTAGCATGTTGATCAGCGAAGATTTACCAACATTAGATCTCCCTATAAAAGCATACTCGATAAGTTTTTCTTTAGGGCATTTGGTAACATCACTGTTACTCATCACAAATTCAGCAGATTTGATCTTCATTTTTAAAATTTAAAGCTTTCTGTCCAAAAGCCAATTGTAAACTAGATCATTGAATTTATCTGGATGTTCCATCATCGCAGCATGGCCGCATTTGTCTATCCAAAACAGGTTAGCATCAGGTAATAATTCATTGAATTCCTCAGCGACTTCGGGAGGGGTAACACTGTCATTTTTACCCCATATGATACATGTAGGAGTATTCATTTTAGGTAAATCTTTTGCCATATTATGACGAATAGCGCTTTTTGCTATGGCTAGCGTTTTGATTAATTTATTTCTGTCATTTACAGTTTCAAAAACTTCATCAACTAGCTCTTTCGTGGCTATAGCAGGGTCATAAAAAACATCCTCTGCTTTTTTCTTAATGTATTCATAATCTCCCCTTTTTGGAAAAGAACCTCCCATGGCACTTTCATATAAGCCTGAACTGCCGGTGATTATAAGCGCTTTTATTTTTTCAGGAAAAGATTTGGTGCAATATAAACCTATATGCCCTCCTAAAGAATTTCCTACGAGAATTACTTGTTCGCAACCTAAATGATTAATAAAATCTAAAACGTATTTTGAGAAGTTTTTCACGTTAGTTTTTAGTAAAGACATTTTGTAAATAGGAAGTTCAGGTAATAAAATTCGATACCCTTTTGTAGATAAAAAACGAGTGACTCCGTCAAAGTTACTTAAACCACCCATAAGGCCATGTAAAATAACAATAGGCTTTCCCTCTCCTACATCTAGGTAAGTAAATTTCCCTTCTTTTTTTAACTGGTGCGTCATAGCGGTGGCTAGATTATTAAATACAAAAGTACGCATTTTTATATTCAACTTTCAATAAATCTTAACACCTAACAATTCAGGCTGTCATCATTTATAAAAATTTAGGTGGTAAAACTTATTAACAATGTGGTAATATGTGGTAAAAAGTGGTAAAATATTTTATATATTTGAATTTATAATTATTAAAAAAAATCTAAATGCTCAATTTAATTGGGACATATGAATGCAAGGCAGATAGTAAGGGACGAGTTATGGTTCCAACTGCATTAAAAAAACAATTAGCCCCAGTATCTACAAGTGGGTTTGTGATTAAACGTGCGGTATTTCAGCCTTGTTTAGAGTTGTATCCAATGGAAGAATGGTTGTTGTTGATGAAGAAAATGGGCAATTTAAATCGATTTAAGAGAAAGAATAATGATTTCATCAGAAGATTTACAGCAGGCGTTAGGTCTCTTGAAATGGATGCTGCTGGAAGATTGTTAATTCCTAAAGATTTGTCAGGTTTTGCAGGAATAAAGAAAGAGATAGTGATTTCGTCAGCGATAAATATTGTTGAGATTTGGGATAAAAGTAAATATGAACAAGCTATAAACGAGGCAGCTAACGATTTCGCTGATTTGGCTGAAGAAGTTATGGGAGACGAAAGCGATACAGGTAATGGAATATCATAAAGCAGTTTTATTGACAGAAACAGTTGATGGCTTAAATGTCAAGCCTGATGGTATTTATGTGGACGTTACTTTCGGAGGTGGTGGACATTCTAGAGAAATATTAGGTAGGTTAGGAGACGAGGGAAGGCTTATCGCTTTTGATCAAGATGAAGATGCCTTAGTGAATCGAATTCATGATGCTCGTTTTTTATTGATTCATGAAAATTTTAGATATCTAAAACGATTTTTGAAATTCAATAATATATCAAAAGTTGACGGTATTTTAGGAGATTTTGGAGTTTCGTCTCATCAGTTTAACGTTGCTGAACGTGGGTTTTCAACTCGATTTGAAGCAGAATTAGATATGAGAATGAATAAAAATTCATCATTTTCAGCTTATGATGTTATCAATAAATACACGGAAGAAAGATTAAGACTTGTTTTATTTCAATATGGTGAGTTAAGAGCTGCAGCTGGTATGGCAAGAGTTATTGTTGAAAGCAGAAAACAAGAGCCTATTGTTTCCAGTAAACAATTAAAAAATTCTCTTGGTAGATTTTTGCCAAAACATCGAGAGAACAAAGTCTTAGCTCAAATTTATCAAGCAATTAGAATTGAAGTTAATCAAGAATTAGAGGCGTTAAAAGAGTTTTTAAGCCAGACAGTGGACGTATTAAACCCATGTGGCAGGCTGAGCCTTATATCATATCATTCTCTTGAGGATCGTTTGGTAAAGCGATTTATGAGAAATGGACTGTTTGAAGGAGAACCAGAAAAAGATGTATTTGGAAGGGTGGAAATACCATTCAAAAAAATCGGAAAATTCACAACACCTAGTACACTTGAAATTAAGGAAAATAATAGAGCTAGAAGTGCAAAACTTCGAGTTGCAGAGAAATTATGAAAAAGGGATTTTATGATTTGTTAAAAGGAAAGTTTTTAATAAGCGACGATGCTTTTAAAAATTGGCGTTTTATTTTTTTTATATCGGCACTAATGATGTTGATGATCGGCAGTTCTCATAGAGCGGATAAAAAAGTACATAGAATTGCTCAATTAAATAATGAATTTAAAGAAATAAAAAGTGAATATGTAGATGTAAGGATGATTTTAATGCAATCAAAAATGGAAACAAAAATAATTTCGACCATGGAGAAAAAAGGTCTAGTTCCTTCAGAAACTCCACCTAAAAAAATAATAATTAAAAAACAAGACTAGCTTTGCCAATTGAAGAAAAAAACATATTAAACCGCTTATATTTTGTTGCTGGAGGTATGTTTCTCTTTTCGTTACTCATTGCTTTTAAAATAATTAACATTCAATTTGTCGATGGTGAAAAGTACCGTGCGCTTGCAAAAAAGAATACTATTAAAAATTGGATAATTCCCTCCAGTAGAGGAAATATTTATGCTGATGACGGCAGCCTTTTAGCGACATCAGTTCCAAAATATGAAATTCGATTTGATGCCGTAACAGTAGCTGCTTCCTCTTTTAAAGAACATCTTCCTGCCTTAGCCAAAGCTTTATCTGAAATGTATGGCAAGTCTGAGTCCTACTATATTTCAAGGTTTAAAAATGCTAGAACGAACAAAAATAGATATCTGCTGGTAGCAAAAAATTTAGGTTATTCAGATTACATAAAAATTAAGAATTTTCCACTTTTAAAGATGGGCCCTTATAAAGGAGGTTTGATTGTAAAACAACACAATGTTAGGGAACATCCCATTGGAAAAGTTGCCGAACGATTAGTAGGTAACGAAAAAAAAGGAGCACCTGGTATTTATGATATTGGATTGGAGGGGGCATATAATGAATATTTAAAAGGTAAAGACGGTAAAAGGTTAAAACAAAAGATTGCAAAAGGGCAGTGGAAACCAGTTTTTGATGAAAATGAAATAGAACCAGTAGATGGCTACGACGTGATAACCACTATTAATGTAAATATTCAAGATATTGCTCATCATTCACTTTTAAGACAACTTGAATATTACAAAGCAGAGCACGGTTGTGTGATTGTCATGGAAGTTGCTTCAGGTGAGATAAAAGCAGTATCTAATCTTGGGAGAACTAGTAAAGGGACTTATTATGAAAAATTAAATTATGCGGTAGGAGAGTCTCACGAACCAGGATCCACCTTTAAAGTTGCTTCTTTAATGGCAGCTCTTGAGGATCAAGTGATAGATACGAGTACAGTTGTTGATACTAAGCGCGGAGTTAAAAGTTTTTATGGAAGAAAAATCTATGATTCAAAAAAAGGGGGTTATGGAGAAATATCTGTAGCCAGAGCTTTAGAAGTATCCTCAAATATTGGATTTGCAACTTTTGTAGATGAAGCCTATAAAGACCATCCAAAGATGTTTATCGATAGATTAAAATCATTCAATCTTAACGACACAATTGGTATATCTATTAAAGGAGAAGGAAAACCATTGATACCGGGTCCAGGTCATAAAAAATGGAGTAAAAACGCGCTCCCCTCCATGGCATATGGTTACAATCTAAGACTAACTCCCTTGCAAACACTCAATTTCTATAACGCCATCGCCAATAATGGTATAATGGTAAAACCTAGATTTATAAAAGAAGTACGTGCCTGGAATGAAACAATTGTAACTTTTGACAAAGAAATTACCAATCCCAAACTTGCCTCAAAAATGACTATTTCTGCAATTCAAGAAATCCTAAAAAACACAATGATACGAGGAACAGGAAAAAGACTCTATTCACCCAATTTTACAATGGCGGGTAAAACAGGAACAGCGCAGACCGAATATTGGATGAAAGATTGGAAGAATGATAAGCGTTATATATCTTCTTTTGCTGGTTATTTTCCTGCTGAGAATCCAATATATTCTTGTATCGTAATCATTCACAAGCCAAGTACTGATAAAGGATATTATGGAGCGGACGTTTCTGGACCTGTATTTAAAAGAATTGCACAAAAAATATTTACAGTATCTCCTCAATTAGTTGAAGTATCTAATATCGATGAAAAAGATGTCAAAATTGTTGAAGATTACGATATGTATTATAAAAAACTTCAACGAGAAACTACAATAATCCCAAATGTAATTGGAATGGCTGGAATGGACGCGGTTTCACTTTTAGAAAATATTGGATTGAATGTAAAACTTATAGGAAATGGTACAGTTCATAAACAATCTTTAAAATCTGGCAGTCAAATCAAGTCTGATAAAAAAATTATACTCTATTTATCATGAAGCTGTTAAAAGACATATTGTATAAAGTAACTATTAATAAGGTGATTGGAAGCACCTCCGTGACGATAAATAATATTGAGTTTGATTCAAGAAAAATAGAATTCAACGACGTTTTTGTTGCTATTAAGGGAGAATTGTCAGACGGTCATAATTATATTTCAAAAGCCACAGATTTAGGAGCCTTGGTTATAATTTGTGAAAAAACTCCCAACAATATTATTAATGGTATCACCTACGTAGTGGTGGACAACTCGAAACTTGCTCTTTCGGTTATAGCTGCTAATTATTACGGAAATCCCTCAGATGATATTCAATTAGTTGGAGTCACAGGTACGAATGGAAAAACAACGGTGGCAACCTTATTATACCAATTATTTAAAAAGGCCGGTTATAAAGTTGGATTGCTATCTACAGTGAAAGTTTTTGTTGATAATAAAGCATACCAAACAACACATACAACACCAGATTCTTTAACGATCAACAGGTATTTAAAAGAAATGGTGGATGAGGGCATTGAATTCTGTTTTATGGAGGTGAGTTCCCATGGAATTGACCAAATGAGAACATCAAATTTGAATTTTAAAGGCGGTGTTTTTACAAATCTGTCCCATGATCATTTAGACTATCATAAAGATTTTGCATCCTACCGCGATGTTAAAAAATTATTTTTTGATCAATTGTCAAAAAATGCATTTGCACTTACCAATTCAGATGATAAAAATGGTAAGCTGATGCTTCAAAACACCAATGCAAAGAAATATACCTATGCATTAAAATCTATAGCAGATTATAAATCTCAAATTTTAGAAAATCAATTTAATGGATTGCTGTTAAAAATTAATGGTCAGGAACTTTGGGTGAAATTAATCGGAAATTTTAATGCATATAACCTATTGGCTATCTATGCGGTATCGGATTTACTAGGATTGGAAAATTTAGAGACATTAAAGTTGATGAGTGAATTGGAAAGCGTCGATGGTCGCTTTCAATATGTAGTGTCAAAAAATAATATTACAGCTATTGTTGATTATGCTCATACCCCTGATGCTTTAAAAAATGTACTAGAAACCATTAATACTATTAGATCTAAAAATGAAGACCTGATCACAATTGTTGGCTGTGGGGGTGATAGAGATGTAGCTAAAAGACCAAAAATGGGGAATATTGCTGCCACTTTGAGCTCTAAAGTAATATTCACTAGTGATAATCCCCGAAGTGAAAACCCAGAGACCATTATTAAATCTATGGAAAAAGGTGTTTCTGGAGAACATTTTAATAAAACGCTATCTGTTTCAGATAGAAAACAAGCTATTAAAACAGCCTGTCAGCTTGCAAATAAAGGGGACATCATATTAGTTGCTGGTAAAGGCCACGAAACCTATCAAGAAATAAAAGGAGAACGATTTGATTTTGACGATTATAAAATTATAAACGAACTATTAATAGCCCTAAATAAATAATTTATGTTGTATTATCTGTTTGATTATTTAGAGAAAACGTACCATATCCCTGGTGCTGGACTTTTTCAATTTTTAACTTTCAGAGCAGGCTTAGCTACAGGTTTGTCATTACTTATTGCCGCAATTTATGGAAAAAAAATCATCAACTATTTAAGAAAAAAACAAGTAGGTGAAACGGTCCGAGATTTAGGTTTAGTGGGACAAAGTGAAAAAGTAGGCACTCCAACTATGGGAGGTATTATTATTATAATGGCGACCATTGTTCCAACTCTTCTTTTTGCAAAACTGGAAAATATTTATGTGATACTTCTTTTAGTCACAACGATATGGATGGGCGTTATTGGATTTATTGATGATTACATAAAAATATTTAAAAAAAATAAAGAAGGTTTATCAGGTAAATTTAAAGTGATTGGGCAAGTTGGTTTGGGACTTATTGTTGGAGCTACCATGTATTTTCACGAGGATATAACTATTAAAAGACATAAAGAAGTTCCGAAAAACTTGATCGAAAACACTGTTACAACTAAAATTGCAGAGTTTTATCCAGAAGAAAAAACGTTACTCACCACCATTCCTTTCGTAAAGAAAAATGAATTCAATTATGAAAGTCTAATAAGTTGGATCGGAGAAGATACTCGAGCTTATGTGTGGCTGATTTTTATTCCTATTGTCATATTTATTATTACAGCGGTTTCCAATGGAGCAAATCTAACAGATGGTATCGATGGATTGGCTGCTGGAACCTCTGCTATCATTGGTGTCACGTTGGCCTTATTTGCCTGGGTGTCAGGGAATGTTATTTTTTCAGATTATTTGAATATCATGTATATCCCTAATATCGGGGAGTTAACCATTTTTATAATGGCATTTGTTGGAGCTCTTATTGGGTTTTTATGGTACAACGCCTATCCCGCTCAAGTTTTCATGGGTGATACAGGAAGTTTAACTATAGGAGGCATTATTGCAGTCATTGCAATAGCAATCCGGAAAGAATGGTTAATACCAATTTTATGTGGAATTTTTCTAATGGAAAATTTATCTGTTGTAATGCAGGTAGGATGGTTTAAATACACGAAGAAAAAGTTTGGTGTGGGACGCAGAATATTTAAAATGTCTCCTATTCATCATCACTATCAAAAATCTGGATTTCATGAAAGTAAAATCGTAACTAGATTTTGGATTGTTGGTTTATTTCTAGCAATTATTACGATTGCAACACTGAAGATAAGATAGAACGTTGATACAAAAAAAGTGAAAAAAAATAAAATAGTAATACTTGGTGCAGGAGAAAGTGGAGTAGGCACAGCTATTTTAGGGAAGAAAAAAGGTTTTGAAGTTTTTGTTTCAGATAGTGGAAAAATAAAAAAAAAATATAAACAAGTTCTTTTACATCATGAAATTAATTGGGAAGAAGAAGTTCATTCAGAAACTTTAATCCTAACGGCAGATATCGTAATGAAAAGTCCGGGAATTCCAGAAAATAGCGCAATAGTTTTAAAACTAAAGAAGGAAGGAATTAAGATTGTGTCAGAAATTGAGTTTGCTGCAGCTTATACATCAGCAACCATAATTGGAATCACCGGAAGTAACGGAAAAACGACCGTAGCATCAATGCTTTATCAAATATTAAATGATGCTGGTAGTAATGTTGCATTGGCTGGTAATATTGGAAAAAGTTTTGCAGAATTAGTTGCCACTAAAGATAAAAGTCAATTTGTTCTCGAACTGAGCAGTTTTCAGTTAGATGGGACTTTTAATTTTGCACCTCACATTGCAATATTAACCAATTTATCACCTGATCATTTAGATAGATATGGCAACGATTACGATAAGTATATAGATTCAAAATTTAAAATAATTATGAATCAAACAAGTGACGATTATTTTATTTACGATGAAGATGATGCAATGATAAATAAATGGATTTCTAACAATAAAATCAAACCTCAATTAATCCCTTTTTCATTAAAAAAAGAATTGAAAAAAGGAGCTTATTTAAAAAATAACGAAATAATAATAACAACAAACAACAACACATTTACTATGTCAATCACAAAACTAGGTCAACAAGGTCAGCATAATATTAAAAATGCGATGGCTGCATCAACAGCTTCAAAATTACTTCATATTAGAAAAGAAACTATTAGAAGAAGTTTAGAAAATTTTCAAGGTGTGGAGCATCGTTTGGAGAATGTGCTAAAAATTAATAATGTTCGATATATCAACGATTCAAAGGGAACCAACGTTAATGCAACGTTTTATGCTTTAGATAGTATGGAAGCTTCCACGGTTTGGATTGTTGGTGGAGTGGACAAAGGAAATGATTATAGCGAGTTATTTGCGTTAGTTAATGAAAAAGTGAAAGCAATTATTTGTTTAGGTGTTGACAATGAAAAAATTATCAAAGCATTTGGGAATGTAGTGGACATTATGGTAGAGACTCACTCGATGGAAGATGCTGTGAAGGTAGCTTATCGTCTTTCAAAAAGAGGTGATAACGTTTTGTTGTCGCCAGCGTGCGCCAGTTTTGATTTATTTGAAGACTATGAAGACCGAGGAAGACAATTTAAAAATGCTGTTAGAAACTTATAATTTCTAATAATGATCAAGTAATGAAGAATATTTTTCGACATATTAAAGGTGATAAAACTATTTGGGCTGTAGTTTCTTTATTAGCGTTATTTTCTTTTTTGCCGGTTTATAGTTCCAGCAGTAATTTAGCCTACTTATATGGAGATGGTAATACATTTAAATTTTTATTAAAACATCTTACTCATTTAATTCTTGGATTTGTGATTTTATACGGAGTTCATAAAGTCCCCTATAATTATTTTAAAGGCTTGTCAGTTATTGCATTACCCATGGTCATTATTTTATTAATAGTGACGATGATACAAGGAACTACGATAGAGGGAGCAAATGCAAGTAGATGGATTCGGATTCCTATTGTTGGTGTAACCTTTCAAAGCTCAACGTTAGCATCGGTGGTTTTATTGACGTATGTAGCTAGATATTTATCAAAAATTAAAGACAGTACGGTAACATTTAAAGAAACTATATTACCTCTTTGGACTCCTGTTTTTTTAGTGTTAGCTTTAATACTACCAGCAAATTTTTCGACTGCTGCAATTATATTTTCTATGTTGATTGTATTGGTTTTTATTGGTGGCTATCCTATAAAATATCTTCTAATAATTCTATTTACAAGTTTTATGTTTTTAGCTTTTTTTGTTGTGTCAGCAAAAGCATTTCCAGATTTATTTCCGAACAGGGTAGATACCTGGATGAGTAGAATAGATAATTTTGTTGATGGAGAAAAAACAGAGGCTGATTATCAAATAGAAAAAGCGAAAATAGCTATTGCTTCAGGAGGAATTACTGGATTGGGACCAGGTAAAAGCATCCAAAAAAACTTTTTACCGCAATCTTCCTCAGATTTTATTTATGCTGTAATTGTCGAAGAATTTGGTTTAGTGGGCTCTTTTACTCTAATGTCACTATATATGTTATTGCTATTTCGATTCGTTATTGTAGCGCATAAAGCCACTACTGTTTTTGGTAAATTATTAGTTGTTGGTGTTGGACTTCCAATCGTATTTGTTGCGTTAATTAATATGGCAGTAGCTGTTGAAATATTTCCAGTTACAGGTCAAACCTTACCCTTGATAAGTAGTGGTGGATCCTCTATCTGGATGACCTGTTTAGCCATTGGTATCGTTTTGAGTATAAGCGCAAAAAGAGAAGTTATTAAAACTGAAACATATGAAAACCCCTTAGATATTTTAAGTGAGACCCTATAATTTTATCATATCAGGAGGAGGAACTGGAGGACATATCTATCCAGCTGTTGCTATTGCAAACGAATTAAAGTTACGTTATCCAGATGCGAATTTTTTATTTGTTGGCGCTAACGACCGAATGGAAATGGAAAAAATTCCTCAATCTGGTTATCAAATAAAAGGTCTTTGGATTTCTGGTTTGCAAAGAAGTTTTTCTCTAAACAACCTATTATTTCCTTTTAAGTTAATCTCTAGCTTATGGGAATCCAAAAAAATAGTAAAATCATTTAAACCTGATCTAGCAATTGGAACTGGAGGTTATGCAAGTGCACCACTTTTAAAAATAGCATCCAGCAAAGGAATTCCTTGTGTTATTCAAGAACAAAATTCTTATGCAGGATTAACCAATAAATGGTTAAGTAAGAACGTCAAAAAAATTTGCGTTGCATATGAACAGATGGAACGTTATTTTCCTGCTGATAAATTATGCTTTACAGGAAATCCAGTTCGTCAAGATTTAATAGATATAAGTGACAAAAAAGAACAGGCTATTTCACATTTTAATTTAGACAGTACAAAAAAAACAGTATTAATTTTAGGTGGTAGTCTTGGTGCCCAAAGAATCAATAGCTTAATAAGCAATCACTTAAATTATTTTTCAAAATTAGATGTGCAAATTCTGTGGCAATGCGGCAGTTATTATTATGAGATTTACAGGGGAATCAAGGATGATTTTGTTCAGGTACATTCTTTTTTAAATAGAATGGATTTAGCCTACGCTGCTTCAGACTACATTATATCGAGGGCAGGCGCTTTATCAGTATCTGAATTATGTTTAGTTGGCAAACCCGTTATATTTATTCCCTCTCCCAATGTTTCGGAAGATCATCAAACTAAAAATGCAACATCTATAAGCGCTAAAAATGCAGCAATTCTTATCAAGGAGGAAGATTTAGAAAAACAATTTAAAAAACAATTTAATCAATTGGTTAATTCTGAAAATTTACAATCAGAATTGTCAAAAAATATTAAATCATTGGCTAAGCCAAACGCTACAAAAGATATCGTGGAGGAGATTGAAAAATTATTAAAAAAGACAGTTTTTTAGAATGAGAAACATCGAAAACATAGAAAGTTTTTATTTTATAGGGATTGGCGGTATTGGTATGAGTGCTCTGGCGAGGTATTTTCATTTAAGAGGAAAACAAGTTTTTGGTTACGATAAAACCCCTACAAATTTGACAAAAACGTTAATTAGGGAGGGAATCTCAATTCAGTTTGATGAGGAAATTTATAAAATCCCCGAAGAAGTTAAACGCAAAGATAAATCATTGATAATTCGTACCCCTGCTGTTCCAGAAAATAACCAGCTTCTTTCATGGTTTAAATCTGAAGATTATCTGATTTTTAAGAGAGCAGAAGTACTAGGTGAACTATCCAAAAACAGTTTTTGTTTAGCGGTTGCTGGAACACATGGAAAAACAACAACTTCTGCTATTTTAAGTCATTTATTAGCTTACTGTAATATGCCCATGACAGCCTTCTTAGGTGGCATTACAGAAAATTACAACTCAAATTTAATTTATAAAGGAGACGAAATAGTAGTGATAGAGGCGGATGAATTTGATCGATCTTTTCTTTACCTGAGTCCTGATATTGCTTGTATTACTTCTATGGATGCTGATCATTTGGATATTTATAAGTCTGAAAATAAATTAGAAAAAACCTTTATAGAATTTTCTACATTAGTATCTAATCCCAATAATTTATTGTTCAAGAAAGGACTGCCTTTAGAGGGTCATACAGTATCGACTGGAGATGCTGCAGATTATCAAGCTAAAAATATTAGAGTTGACAACGGAAGTTATGTATTTGATTTGAAAACACCTACTGAAGAAATTAAAAATTTACAATTTAATTTACCAGGAAGACACAATATGTTTAATGCTGTTACCGCTTTGGGTATGGCAATTTTAGTTGGTGTTCCAACCGATTGCCTGCCCAAAGCTTTAAAAACTTTTAGGGGAGTTAAAAGAAGGTTTTCCTATAAAATTAAAACAAATAATCTGATTTTAATTGATGATTATGCACATCACCCAACCGAAATAGATGCTTTACATCAGGCAGTTACAGAAATGTATCCGGATACTAAAAAACAGATTGTTTTTCAACCACATTTATTTTCGAGAACTAGAGATTTTGGAGTTGAGTTTGCAAGAAGCTTGTCGGCTTTTGATGAAATAATATTATTAGATATTTATCCAGCAAGAGAAAAACCTATTGAGGGAATAACTTCAAGTTGGTTGTTAAAAATGATCGATAGTGATTGTAAAGCTTTGGCGAAAAAGAGTCAGCTTTCAACATTTTTAAAAGACTCAGATTGTATAGTAAAATTAATGGTAGGAGCTGGAGATATTGGTGCAGAAGTAGCCATTGTAGCAAAAAACTTAGATCATGAAAATTAATTGGGGAGTTATAAAGTTTATACTTATTTTGGGTTTGGTCGTATTTGTCTTTAGCTTCAGTAACCAACGAAATAATGCTAGGAATATTTCAGAAATGACCATTGAATTTGAAGATGAAGACCGATTGTTTATTTCTCAAAAAACAGTTAATAAATTGTTAATACAAAATATAGATAGTGTTACGAGTATAGATAAAGATACTTTAGTTTTGAATAAGATGGAAAGTATATTGTTGGAAAATCCAATGATAAAGAATGCTGAGGTTTATGTAACAATTGATGGAATTTTGGGTGTAAATGTAACTCAAAGAAAACCAGTTGCTAGAGTTAAAAATGAACCTGATTTTTATTTAGATGAAGATGGAGAAAAAATGCCTTTATCGGCAGAGTACTCAGCTAGAGTGCCTATTGTGTCGGGTATTTCGGAACATCAATATGCTGGAATATCAGCACTAATAAAAGAAATCGAAAATGATGACTTTTTTAAAGAATTAATTGTTGGTATGGACATCGTAAACGAAAATGACGTAGTTTTTAGTGTCAGAAAGAATCGGTTTAAAGTGCTTTTCGGACCACCAGTTGAAATAGAAAATAAATTTCAGAAATTTAAAGCATTCTATAAAATATTAAAAAGAGATAGTTTACTTGAGAATTACAGTTTGATTAACCTAAAATTTAAAAATCAAGTTGTAGCAACTAAAAGGGAAACAAATGGAGCATAATAAAATAGCAGTAGGATTAGATATTGGTACTACCAAGATTGTTGCTATGATTGGAAGGTATAATGAATACGGAAAACTTGAAATATTAGGTTTAGGTAAATCTAAAAGTTTAGGAGTTCACAGAGGTGTAGTAAATAATATTACACAAACGATACAATCTATACAACAGGCAGTTCTTGATGCTGAGACCTCTTCAGGAATGAAAATTAGTGACGTTATAGTAGGTATTGCTGGGCAGCATATACGAAGTTTAAAACACAGTGATTATATAACCAGAAAAGACAGTGATATCGTTATTGATGACCAAGATATCGAAAATCTATGCAATCAAGTTCATAAACTCGTAATGCTTCCTGGGGAAGAAATTATTCATGTTCTTCCTCAAGATTTCAAAGTAGATGGGCAAAGCGAAATTACCGAACCAATTGGTATGTATGGAGGACGATTAGAGGCTAATTTTCACGTAGTAGTTGGACAGGTCTCCTCTATACGAAATATTGGAAGATGTATAAAAAGTGCCGGCTTATCATTATCAGGAATTACATTAGAACCATTGGCATCCTCTAACGCAGTATTAGGAATTGAAGAAAAAGAAGCAGGAGTAGCGCTAATTGATATTGGAGGAGGTACCACAGATTTAGCCATATTTAAGGATGGAATCATTCGTCATACAGCAGTTATACCATTTGGTGGAAATGTTATTACAGAAGACATTAAAGAAGGGTGTTCAATCATTGAAAAACAAGCAGAATTATTAAAAATAAAATTTGGATCAGCTTGGCCTGGAGAAAATAAGGATAATGAAATAGTTTCTATTCCTGGATTACGCGGCAGAGAACCCAAAGAAATAACATTAAAAAATCTATCAAAAATAATACATGCCCGTGTCATAGAAATTATAGAGCAAGTTTATTTAGAAATAAAAAATTATGGACACGAAGATCAAAAGACTAAACTTATCGCTGGTATTGTTTTAACTGGAGGAGGATCTCAATTAAAACATCTAAAGCAACTAGTTGAATATATTACAGGAATGGATACTAGAGTAGGTTATCCAAATGAACATATGGCTGGCGATAGTGACAGTGAAGTTACTAGCCCAATGTATGCAACTGCTGTAGGTTTAGTGCTTAATGGATTGGAAAACACAAAAATAAAAGTAACAGAAGGGCTTGAAGAAGGTACACATGAAAACGAAAATAACAAAGAGTCGGAAATTTTTCCTGAAGAAGAAGATGTAAAAGAAAAGAAGAAAGGCTTTTTTGATAAATGGGTAGAAAATCTTAAAGACTTTTTAGACAATGCAGAATAAAACATCACAATAAATGAAACCATTAATCCCACAAAAATTAAATAAATGAGTAAAATGGAAAACTTTCAATTCGACATGCCAAAAAACCAATCCAATGTTATAAAAGTTATTGGAGTTGGAGGTGGTGGAAGCAATGCAATTAATCATATGTTTAGCCAAGGTATAAACGGTGTAGACTTTGTTATATGCAATACCGATTCGCAAGCTTTAGAAAGCAGTCCTGTTCCCAATAAAATCCAACTAGGAGTTACCTTAACAGAAGGTTTAGGAGCGGGAGCAAATCCTGAAATAGGGGAGCAATCTGCTGTTGAGAGTATGGAAGATATTAAATCCATGCTAACTACCAACACTAAAATGTTATTTATTACCGCTGGTATGGGAGGTGGTACTGGTACTGGTGCAGCTCCTATTATTGCAAAAATGGCTAAAGATTTAAATATTCTCACTGTAGGTATTGTTACCATACCTTTCGAGTTTGAAGGAAAAATGAGAAATCAGCAAGCGAATATTGGAGTTGAAAGATTAAGAGAAAATGTCGATTCTCTTATTGTGATCAATAATAATAAATTACGTGATGTTTATGGTAATCTTGGTTTCAAAGCGGGTTTTTCTAAAGCCGATGAGGTCTTAGCAACTGCAGCGAGGGGTATTGCTGAAGTTATAACCCACCACTACACGCAAAACATAGATTTACGTGATGCTAAAACAGTTCTGTCAAATAGCGGAACTGCAATTATGGGATCTGCTACTGCTAGTGGAACAAATCGAGCGTCTGAAGCCATAGCCAAAGCATTGGATTCTCCATTGTTGAATGATAATAAAATAAAAGGAGCGACCAATGTTTTATTATTAATCGTATCGGGAGTTGAAGAAATTACCATTGATGAAATTGGTGAAATCAGTGATTTTATTCAAAATGAAGCAGGTAATGGTGCCAATATCATCATGGGTGTTGGTGATGATGAATCTCTAGAAGATGCCGTGTCGATTACGGTAATAGCAACTGGTTTTAATGTTGAGCAACAAAATGATATTGTAAATACGGAATCAAAAAAAGTAATCCATATTCTTGAAGATGAACAAAAAGCGGAACAGGTTTTGATATCTAACGATGATGATACCCTTCCTTCTTTTAATGTCAACGAAACACTTGCGGAACCTAATATTGAAACGAATGATGAATTACCTATTATCAGACATTCACTCTTTGATGAGGAAGTAGATCAAGAGCAGATTCATCAAACTAAATCTATTCCATTCGAGGATTACGTAGAAACTACTAATTTAATTAAAGCCCTAGATGTGATTTATGAAGAGGTTGACGTTCAGCCCTCTGCAGGATTTCAAGAGGTGAATGTTAATGAAATAAATGTTGAAGATTTTGAAATAGTTGATTCAAAGACGATCTCAGAAGTTGATGAAGATTCTACAGGAGTACAGCTAGAATCTGAATCCGCTGAAGATCAAATTTTAATGTTTGATTTAGAGGTAAATAATACAAATGAAGCGCTTATTAATAAAGATATACCTTCTTCAACAACCACAAACAAATTAGAACCAGCTATTTCTTCTATCGAAGAAATTAAGGTGAATGAACATGTAGAAGTCGCACCAATTACAGAGGTAACAAAGGAGAAAACAATTACGTATAGTTTAGATAACTATCAAGAAATGGAAGATCACTTAAATGAAGCCATGCCTGAGGAATTAGAGGATGAATTAAGTGATGAAGAAATTACCTTTGAAACCAGAATTATCGAGACCCCTGAAAAAGTAGAAGAGCCAAAAAATGAGCCTGAAGATCCGCTAAATATGCCTATTTCCAAGCTGTTAACCGAGCGCACTGAAATTAGAAAGCGACAAATGAAGGAATTTAATTATAAGTTTAATAAAAAACCTTCTCATATAGATGAAATCGAGAAACAACCTGCTTATAAGAGAATGGGCATCGAGTTAGAAGAAATGTCAAATCAAGAAGTAAATATATCTAGGACCTCGTTAAACACCGATGAGGATAATGATATAGATTTAAGAACTAACAATTCTTTTCTACACGATAACGTAGATTGATGCCAAGTAAATGTTAAGTAAAAAGCCTGAGATGTCATTTTTTTCTCAGGCTTTTTTTATTCAAATTAATTACCTTTGACTCTAAATATTTTACGATGAGCTTAGAAAACAATATTATGGAGGCAATGAAAATTGCAATGAAAAATAAAGATCAATCTGCTTTAGCAGCATTACGTGCAGTCAAGTCAGAGTTGATATTAGCAAAAACAAGTGGTAATGCCTCTAGCGAGTTTTCCGAAGCAGATGAAAATAAGCTATTGCAGAAATTAGTTAAACAACGGAAAGAGAGCGCTGCAATATTTTCGTCCCAAAATAGGGAAGACCTAGCACAACCTGAATTAGATCAAGCTGCTATTATTTCAACATTTTTACCAGAACAAATGACGGAGGAAGCGGTAGAAAAAGTAATTGTTGAAGTCATCGCTCAGGCTGGAGCCAATTCGATGAAAGATATGGGGAAGGTGATGGGAATCGTTAATGGTAAGTTAGCTGGAAAAGCTGATGGTAAAACTATTTCAGGGATTGTAAAAAGAATCCTTTCTAATTAAATGATACGCTATTGAACCTTAAATGGAATATTTGCAGTTGCCATATGACCATGATTATCGTTTCCATAAATGAATAATCGATATTCACCTTTTGAATCAGGGGATTTAAATACTAGTTGGTTGTTTTCTTGACTAACGCACTCAATAATTAAAGCATTTGGTTTTTCTTCTCTGTGTCCACTAGGTTTAACATTCTTAGATTCAGGTAAAATCTCCCATCGATAGCTTATAGAATCATTTTCAAAATCTTCAATTAAAATAGTTGCACGATTAATAGCTCCTTTTTTTAGTATACTATTTTGATAAGCAGTTTTTTCGTTTAAAGTAAATGAAATAACTTTTGGTGCTCTATTTTTAGGCCATTGATTATTCCATATGTAGTGCATCACATCAACTGATGCTGTTTCTATGCCATCTTCTGTGAACATTCCATACCAGGTAGGTGTACGTTCTTGTTTTTGTCCCCAAAGAAACACATAAGACCCTAAACATTGAAGTGTATCCTTCTTAATTCCATAGTTGTATCTTTTTAAATATTTTGAAGCTTTAACACTACTATTTTCTTCAATAGGTGCACCCCACTTAGTTTTAGGAACTTGCCAATGTCCTGTTGCACCCCATTCAGATACAATATAAGGTCCTTTCCAACCGAATTTTTTTATCAGTTGAGGCAAGTTTTCTAAATTACCATACATTTGAATAGAAAGTATATCTAAATCAGTGCACTTTTCTTGAATCAATGTGACTTCTTTTTGAGAAATACCTGCTAAAGTAGTTGTTGTTAAATGATTGGGATCAATCTTATGAATCATTTTAGAAATATTATTAAGTTCATCCCACATTGCTAAGTTTGTGTATTTTAAATTTAGCTCGTTTCCAATAACCCAAATCAATAAAGCTGGGTGATCTTTTAGTTCCAATACCTCTTTTTTAATACGTTCATATTGTTTTTTAACAGCTAATTTGTTATTGTAATCAAACCCATGACGCTCTTTGGCTAAATTAATTCCCATAGCTACCATTAATCCATTTTCATATGCTTCATCTAATACCTCTTTGCCACTTTTCACCCCATTATTTGTAGTCCATGTTCTAAAAGAATTTGCATTATTCTTTGCTAATTTAGAAATATCACCATATGATAAGCCAGCACCTTTGATATAAAAAGGTTCATTATTAACCAATAAGGTATAATTTCCATTTGAATTTACTATAGTTACTTTAGCAGGTCTATTTTTAACTAATTTCAAATTAGATTTACAACCAAAAAAAAACAAAAAAAGTACTAAAACTAAATATTGATTTTTCATTTCTTAAATGTTACAATTAACCTTTTTACTTCTAGGATAATTTTATTATTTTAATAATTTAATGTCTAGATTATACAATCTTTTATAGATGCACTAGGAGTCTGATTGACTTCTTGTTTTATTTGAATTCCTAAAACATTTTGTATCTATATTTTCAAGGCTCTTTTTATTATTCTTATTAATCTGATTCAAAATTTTATTAAATAATTTTTTTTGTTCTTTTGGGTTCAACATAGTATCTAATTTTTATTTGATTCTAAGCCTCCAAAGTCAGTATCGGAAATACTTCTTAATTCGCTTAGTGACATATTATTGCCATACCCTTTCTTTAAAAGATATAATTCAGTTTTTAAACTATCAATAATTATAGTATGGGCATCAGAATTTATTAAATTATTCATCTCTGTTGGATCGTTTTGAAGATCATAAAATTCCCAAACATCAATATCATAATAAAAATGAATTAATTTAAAGCGTTGATTTCTTATTCCGTAATGCGGTTGGACACGATGGTAAAATGGGTATTCGTAATAATGATAATACATAGATTGCCTCCAATTTTTTGGTGTTTCACCTACTAGGTTTGAAAAAAAACTTTTCCCTTGTACTTCTTTTGGCGTCGAAATTCCTGCAATTTCCAAAAGGGTTGGAGCAAAATCAATATTTGTAATAATATCATCTACAATAGTTCCTGGTTTAATTTTTTCAGGATAACGAATAATAAATGGCATATGTAACGCCTCCTCGTACATAAAACGTTTATCAAAAAACCCATGCTCTCCAAGAAAAAATCCTTGGTCTGATGCGTAAATAACAATCGTATTTTTTTCTAATTCATTTTCCTTTAAATAGTCTAGTACTCTTCCAATATTATCATCTACAGATTTTATTGTTGCCAAATAATCTTTGATATACTTCTGGTATTTCCACTTGCGAACCTCTTCACTAGATAAATCTTCAGATGGAGCTACAATTTCCCCAGGTTTGAATCCGAATTGCATCCATCTTCTTCGCTCTTTTTTCGTAAGAGAATCTGGAGGCATCATCTTCATATCTTTTCTAGAGAAATAGTCCATAGTCATTTCGGTATCCCCTGCAGTTAATTCCCTTGCTTTATAATCATCATTAAAAGTTGCTGGATAGGGCATTTCTAAATTGTCCCACAAGTTTTCATATTTAGTGTCTGGGGACCATTCACGATGTGGAGCTTTGTATTGCAACATAAGACAAAAAGGTTCTTCTTCCTTTCTCTCATTGAGCCAATCTAAAGCAAAATCAGTTGTTAAATTTGTGGCATAGCCTTTTTCTTTAATTTTTTCACCATTATCATTATAAATAGGATTCCAATATAAACCCTGTTGCCCTTGAGATATATGATATTTATAATAGTCAAAACCAACGGGTTCTGATGCTAAATGCCATTTACCAACCAAGGCTGTTTGATACCCCGCTTTTTTTAATTCTTGTGGATATGTCCATTGTTTGCTGTCAAAAACTCCTCCTTTATAATTTTTATAATAGCCGTTAATATGACTGTATTTTCCGGTCAAAATAGCTGCTCTACTAGGTCCGCAAATTGCGTTGGTACATAAGGCATTGGTTAACAAAGCTCCTTCATTTGCAATACGATCGATGTTAGGCGTAGGTGCAATATCTTTATAAATACCTCCATAAGCAGATATAGCATTAGTTGCGTGATCATCAGAAAAGATGAATATGATGTTAGGTGTTTTTTTTGTACTGAGCTTATTTTGACTGTAACAAGTTAATATGCTCAATAAAAAAAATAGAATGAAAAATTTATTATAACAATACACGAATTGAATTTTAATAAAGTTAGAAATCTAATATTTTTAACTTATAATTTAATAACCTTTTTAGTAAACTTAGTTCCGTTATCAATTTGAATCAAATAGACACCTGACGAAAGCTCTGAAACATCTATTTGGTTGGTGTTGAAAACTTGTTTCTCTAAAGTTCCTGATATAGAATATACTTTTATAAAATTGATATTTTCAATTCCTTTGATTGTTATAATATCTGATGCAGGATTTGGATATATTGAGATTGAAACTATATCTTGATTTAAAATATTTAGAACTGTTCCTCCTAATTCAAAGGCACCAGCGTCAGGAAAATCATCACGTAAATAATTT
>ERZ1047821.655-NODE-655-length-24465-cov-24.233306_pt1 | contig 24465 bp, 24 predicted proteins | sample MGYA00383096_ERZ1047821 | MGnify/ENA primary metagenome ERZ1047821 (study PRJEB29581, sample SAMEA5548366) | metagenome | biome: marine; feature: coastal; material: water | depth 25 m | study: Short-term variability in the microbial, nano- and picoplankton... | reverse complement strand
AAATAGCATTATTTATTCCTCCAATATCAAAATTAACACTAGGCCAACAGTTTTGGCTAGAAGCTTCTAAGCCTTCATAAATTTCTACTTCTGTAGCTCTTACATTGGGTTCTGTTCTATCTGTACCATCGCTTATCTGAACAATTGCATTAGGTTCTTCTGAGCCTGCTGTCATTATTCCTCTTGGTCTATGATATTTGAAACTTCTTCCAACTAAATGAACATCGTTAGCAAGTAGCGCAGATGCGAGTGTATCTCCCTTAAATCCGTGGTAAGTTTTTTCATTAAACTTAAATGAAATTCTAACTGTTTCATCAATAAATTCACTAGATTTTACTCTAAGATCGTTAGACATATTATTGAGCAGGGGGTTTTTCACCCATTTTATAAGTTAATATAATTTGATCGTTAGATGTATCTCTTACCATATTAAACCATTTTCTGCATCCGTGAGCATGGTTCCATCTTTCAAACTGAACACCTTTAATATTTTTTCTCATGAATAAATACTCTGCCCATTCATCATCACTTAATTCTGTTGGTTGTTTTGGTCTTTCTATATGTGCTTCTCCACCAGCTTTAAATTCACTTTGGTCTCTTTCACCACAATAAGGACAATTTATAATAAACATTAATGAGCAACCGCTGCTGCACCATGTTCATCAACAAGGTCACCGCTTACAAATCTATTTAAATTAAAGGCTGCATTAAGTTTGTGCGGCTCATCATTTGCAATTGTATGTGCAAATAAGTCTCCAGAACCTGGCGTTGCTTTAAATCCACCTGTACCCCATCCACAATTAAAATACAAACCTTTGATAGAAGTTTTACTTAATATTGGACTAGCGTCTGGACAAATATCTACAATACCTCCCCATTGTCTTAACATTCTCATTCGACTAAAAATTGGATAAAGCTCTAAAATTGCATTGAGTGTTCCCTCAACAATTTGATGACTTCCTTTTTGTGAATATGAAACGTAGTCATCTGTTCCAGCGCCAATTACCAATTCACCTTTGTCAGATTGACTTACATATGCGTGAACAGCATTAGACATCACTACTGTATCAATAATTGGTTTTACTGGTTCTGAAACTAAAGCTTGCAATGGCTTGCTTTCTAGAGGTAATCTTAAGCCAGCCATATTTGCAATAACACTTGAATGACCAGCGGCAACTACACCAACTTTTTTAGTTTTTATAAAACCTTTTGTAGTTTCAATACCTTCAACACTGTCACCATTTCTTTTAATTCCTTTTACTTCACAGTTCTGAATTATATCAACACCCATTTCATCAGCTCCTCTTGCATAACCCCAAGCAACAGCATCGTGTCTTGCTGTTCCAGCTCTTTTTTGTAAGGTTCCACCAAGCACAGGATATCTAATGTCAGGAGAAGTATTTATTATTGGGCAAAATTTTTTAACTTCATCAGTACTTAGATAAACTGCATCAATTCCATTTAATCGATTTGCGTGTGTTCTTCTTTTTAAATCTCTAACATCTTGGAGATTATGCGCAAGATTCATAACACCTCTTTGACTAAACATAACATTGTAATTTAATTCTTGAGATAAACCTTCCCAGATTTTTAAAGCATGATCATAAAGACCTGCACTTGCATCCCATAAATAATTTGATCTTATAATTGTGGTATTTCTTCCAGTATTTCCTCCACCAATCCAACCTTTTTCAACAACAGCAATATTCTTCATATTATGTTTCTTAGCTAAATAATAAGCTGTTGCTAATCCGTGACCACCTCCACCAACAATTACTGCATCATATTCTTTTTTAGGCTGTGGATCATTCCACGCTTTTTGCCAATTCTCATGGTAACTAAATGCATTTTTTATAAGCGAAAAAATTGAATATTTGTTTTTCATTATTAGGCAATAATTACTTTATAAATATTGAATATTCAATACAATCGGATATATCAATGTCGCAGTGGAAGAGTGGGTGAGAGGCTGAAACCAGTCGTTTGCTAAATGACCGTGCGGGGAAACTTGTACCGAGGGTTCGAATCCCTCCTCTTCCGCCACTAAAATAAAGGGCGATCTTTGAAAAAATCTTTCATAGGGATCGGTTTTTTTTCTAAAATATATCTATACACATTGTAGTTCTCTAAAACTCTCTGAACATAGTTTCTGGTTTCTCTAAACTTTATTAATTCAACCCAATCAATATAATCAATTTGTTTTTTTTGAGGGTTCTTGTTAATTTTTTTCCAGTACTTAACTCTATTCGGTCCTGCATTATAAGCAGCTACTGCAAAGGGGTAGGCACCATCATATTGTAAGATTAAACCTGCAATATAGTGAGACCCTAAATTAATATTATACTCAGGATCGGTCGTTAATCTTGATTTTGAATAAGGGAGTTTTGCTTGTTTAGAAACTAGTTTGGCTGTGTAAGGCATAAGTTGCATCAATCCCTTTGCACCCGCATGACTATTTGCACTTAAATCAAATTCACTTTCCTGTCTTATTATAGATAAAATAAGTGCACTTTCAGGAATTTTACGTCCATTAATAGTTTTGGGTGTACTTATTATTGGATAATTAAATTTATTATGAAATCTTTTTTTGTAAGATGCTATTTTTGATACTTGAATTGCAAAGTCATACCTTTCAATATTGGTTGCAAGTTCTGCAGCTAAAACTTCACTACCTTTATTAATATTATCATTAGCAAGATGTCTTAAGATAAATTTAGTATATTTGTCTTTTTTCAATTCATTTAAAAGATAGACAATTTTAACTAATTCCTTATTAAAAAAAATATATCTATATTTATTATCAACTAACATATCTTTGTTAAGTGTAAATTTTTCATTAGGATTTAACTTTAAAAAAGCTAGTTGACCATAATATGTGGTTAGATATTTTGATGCTTCTAGATACCATTTGTTAGATTGTGCACGATCACCTAATTTTTCATATGTTCTACCAAGCCAAAAAGCTCCTCTAGATGTGCTGATTGGATAGTTTACGTTATTGAAAAAATTGTGAAAATGATCTTTTGCAATTAAAGGATCATTTAAAAAACTTAAAGCTATCCATCCACTCATCCATTCAGCAGCTGCATAATTAGAGCCCTCTGTCATTCCATGATTGCTTGAAATTTTATAAGCTATTTCATATTTTTTTTTATAAATAAGTGATCTTGATATTATCTCACGTTCCTTCCACCACTTGTCAGGCATCACTAAATAATCTTTATCATTTCTTATCTTTAATAAGATTTCAGTAGATGAGTCTACACGACCTTTTTTTCTTCTCCATTTTAAACGATCATAGTTCAATCCCGCATCATTTTTAAATTTTTCCGGAACATTTTTAATAGCTTGGTCAACACCATATCCCTTTGTCATTAATATTTGTCTGGCTGTATATAAAAGCTCATAATCTTTGGGCAAATATCTTAATAATCTCTTAAGATCCCAATGTTTGCTATTCCATGCCAAATAATCCGCTCTTTTTATATAATCATCTGCATTAAGATATTTTTTGAATTTTTTTCTATAAAATTTTAATTCATTTTTTGATAGATCAGCTGTAATCCATCCTTCTTTTATAAAGTCTGTTCCTTTTGCTTTATTTCCAGTTAAAACAAGGCTTTCTCCAAGTATCATTTTTCCAAAGCCACTAAATGGTTCTTTTTTACTAAACCAATTAATTATTTTTTTTGGAGATACTCTGGAAGTTGATAATTTGTGTTCTGCTAAATATCTTAATCTATCTATCCGTGGATAATGACTATTTTGCTCTATAAATACCTTGTAATCATAAAAAGATGCCTGATTTCCTGTTGTTAGTAAATACCTCCACTTTATAAAATTATATATCGATTTATCTTTGGCTCTTTTGGCGTTTTTTAAAGATGAGGCCCATCTGTTTTTTTGCATTTCAGCAATAGCTTTTTTTGCAATACTAAAATCTTTTTTATTATAATATTTGGATATTTTTACACTGCGAGATGATACGGTCCCAGATATAGATGGTTTTTTTTTTGGAATTTTGAATGATAGTTTTTTATCTTTTTTTATCTTTTTAATTTCACTAATATTTTTTTCTTCAATCTTAATATCATTATTTTTTTTGGGCTTTTTTATCGGTTTTAGAATATTTTTAGATAATTTATTTGCTATCTCTTCAATTGTAAGAGTTGGCTTTTTTAAAGGAATTAATACAGATGTTTCAGCAGAAAGATTATTAGAATTTAATAAGAATGATATTATCAAACCAATAAATAATAATTTTTTATGCATAATCTTTTAGTATATGAATCTATAAACTATGTTATAAGTATTTATGTTCAAAGGATCAAATGTTGCTTTAATCACGCCATTTAAAAATAATAGCCTTGATGAAGAAGCTTATATAAAATTAATCCATTTTCATATGGATAATGGAACTAGCGGTCTTGTACCAGCGGGGACCACAGGTGAGTCACCTACATTAAATCATGATGAGCATCAAAGGGTTATTGATTTATGCATTAATGAGAGTAACGGCAAAATTCCTGTAATAGCTGGAACTGGATCAAATTCAACTGAGGAAGCAATTTCTTTAACTTCACATGCTGAAAAAGCAGGTGCAAACGGAGCTCTAATTGTAACCCCTTATTATAATAAGCCTACGCAAGAAGGATTGTACCAACACTATAAAGCTATCAATGATAAATGTGGAATTCCTATTATAATCTATAATATTCCAGGCAGATCTGTAATTGATATGTCAGTTGACACTATGGCCAGATTATTTGAATTAAAAAATATAGTTGGTGTAAAAGATGCAACAGGAGATCTTGATAGAGTCGATCAACAATTATCTAAAATGGGTAAAGAATTTATTCAGATGACAGGAAATGATGAAAATGCATTTGAATTTAATAAAAGAGGTGGTGTTGGAGCAATTAGTGTTACCGCAAATATAGCACCAAAACTTTGTTCAGATTTTCAAAAACTTTCTGTCTCTAAAAATGAAAATGATTTAATTGAAGCTAAAAAATTAGATAATATTTTGCAACCAGTTCATGATGCAATGTTTGTTGAGAGCAACCCAAGTCCAGTTAAGTTTGGAGCCAAATTAATGAACTTATGCGATGATGAAGTTAGACTGCCTTTAGTGAAGGTGACTGATGGCGCAAAAACAATTATAAAAAAAGCTTTAGAGTCAGCAAAATTGATTTAATGAACAAAAAAACCAATCCTGGTTTAAAAATTATTTGTTTAAATAGAAAAGCTAGTTTCAATTATTTTTTTGAAGACCTTTTAGAAGCAGGAATTGTTTTAAAAGGTTCAGAAATTAAATCTATTAGAGATGGAAAAGTTAATATAGCAGACTCATACGCTGTTGAAAAAAATGGAGAATTAGTTTTAATTAATTCTCATATAGCAGCATATAAGCAAGCAAGTTATTCTAATCATGGCCCCACTGATGAAAGAAAGCTTTTACTTAATAAGAAAGAAATTAATAAATTAATAGGAAAGATGCAGAGAGATGGGTTTACAATAGTTCCAACTAAAATGTACTTTAAAAAAGGGAAGGCTAAAATTGAATTAGCAATTGCAAAAGGTAAAAAACAATTTGATAAAAGAGCAACAAAGAAAAATAGAGATTGGAACCGTGACAAAGCAAGATACATCAGAAAATCAAGCTAAAAAAATTTACCTAGGTATAGGCTCAAATCTTGGAAATAGAATAACTAATATTGAAAAAGCCAAATCATTATTAGAAGAAAAAAATATAAAATTAATCTCAATTTCAAAATATTATGAAACTCCATCATGGCCAAATCCAAAAAATCCAAAGTTTATAAATATTGTTTTAAAAATTAAATGCCAAATTGAACCACACGAACTTCTGAGTATTTGCAAATCTATCGAAGTTAAACTAGGAAGAAAAAAAGCAGCTAAAAATTCACCACGTGTATGTGATATTGATATAATTGATTTTAATGGTTTAATCTTAAATGATAAATTAAATTTACCTCACAAAATGATGCATAAAAGAAGCTTTGTTTTATTTCCTCTGTTTGAAATTGAAAAAAATTGGGTTCACCCAATTAAAAAAACTAATATAAAAAAGTTGATTTTTTCCCTATCAAATGAAGATATTAGATCTATTAAACAAATTTGAATTAATGCTATAATGAAATATGCTCAATTCTACCGATCTCATTAACAAGGTAAAAGTTTACAATAAATTCCTGAATCACGAGAGGCTGGATAAAGCTTACAACTTCGCCGTTAAGGCCCACCATAATCAAAAAAGAGCATCTGGCGACCCATATTCTGTTCATCCGATTGAAGTAGCAAATATTTTAACAGATTTAAAATTAGATAGCGCCACAATTACTACTGGATTGTTGCATGACACTATAGAGGATACTTTTGCAACATACGAAACTATTAAAAATGAATTTGGTGATGAAGTTGCTGATTTAGTTGAAGGTGTTACAAAAATTTCAGTATTTGAAAATACAGCAGATGCAAATTCAAAAGTTGAAAACTTTAGAAAACTAATTTTAGCTACATCAAAAGATATTAGAGTTTTGTTGGTTAAAATAGCTGATCGTCTTCACAATATGAGGACTATTAAGGCAATTTCCAATGAAGAAAAGAGACAAAGAATAGCTCAAGAGACCATGGAGATTTATGCACCACTAGCTGATAGAATGGGTATGCACAGAATAAGAGACGAACTTGAAGATTTATCTTTTGAAATTTTGAACAATGAAGCAAGAGAATTAATTAAAAAAAAACTAGATGAAATAAAATCAGATACAAAAAATATATTTGAGACTTTGTCTTTTGAGCTCAGTGAAATATTAAATGACAATCATATTAATGCAAAAATTCATGGCAGAGAAAAAACACCTTTTTCTATTTGGAGAAAGGTTCAAAAAAAAAGAATTTCACTTGATCAAATTACAGATATTATTGGATTTAGAATTAAACTCTCATCTGTAGATGAGTGCTACAAAACACTTGGTATTTTTCATAAAAAATGGAATTGTATACCTGGAAAATTTAAAGATTACATATCTTCGCCTAAGATAAATGGATATAAATCTTTACACACATCAGTAATTGGCTCGAATAAAAAACCAATTGAAATTCAAATAAGAACTCACGAAATGCATGAATTTGCAGATAGAGGTGTTGCTTCTCATTGGAAATATAAATCATCTGAAAAATTTAATTCCCTGAGTTGGAAAGAATATGATTGGTTAAAAGATTTGGTTGAAATTATTGAAAAAAATGAAAACCCTGAACATTCCTACGAGTATACAAAACTGCAAATGTTCCAAGAAAATGTATTCTGTTTTACACCAAAAGGCTCTGTCATAAAATTACCTAAAGATGCAACACCAATCGATTTTGCTTATGCTGTTCACACCAAAATAGGTAATACAGCTATAGGGTGTGAAATTAATGGTAATAAATCAGAATTACAAGATTTATTAAGAAATGGTGACAGAGTAAATATCATCACCTCTAAAAAACAATCTCCGTCATTACACTGGATACCTGTAACAAAAACTGGAAAGGCAAGGTCTGCTATCAGAAAATATTGGCACGATAAAGGTGAGCAAAAAGAAGAAAAAATAAAAAAATATAATACTACATTATGGATTTCATTACCTGATCAACCTGGCAAACTAGGAGAGGTCACAACATTGATAGGAGAACATAAATTAAATATTTCAGGTGTTGAAATGAAAGAAAAAACTAAAGATTATATTAATTTTAGATTTAATCTAATTGTCCTTAATTTGAAAAACTTTACAAATTTTATAAGTCAGCTAAAACAAATGCAGATTAAGTTTAAAATTATAAGACATGAAAATAAAAGAAATGCTTTCACACAAAAAATCTTTAAATATTTTAAAAAAGACTGATGCACTATTAGAGGGACATTTTATATTATCTTCTGGGTTGCATTCATCAAAATATATTCAATGTGCAAAACTTTTAAGTTATCCTGTATTAGCTGAAAAAATCTGTAAATCTTTAGCTAATAAAATTAAGAAAAAATATAAAAAGATTGATTTGATTTTAGCGCCTGCAATGGGTGGTGTTATCATTGGCTATGAAATAGGCAAACTATTAAAAAAAGAAACAATTTTTTGTGAGAGAGTAAATGGAAAATTTGTTTTGAGACGAGGTTTTAACATTAAAAAAAGGTCAAAAGTTTTAATTATAGAAGATGTTATAACGACAGGAAAATCTAGCCTGGAATGTGTAAAACTAATTAAAAAAGCAAATGCTACCCTTTTAGGTTTTGCATCAATAATTGATAGATCAACTAAAAAATCATTAAAAATTAAAACAGATATTACATCACATTTAAAAATTGACGTACCTACATTTAGTGAAAAACAATTACCTAACAGTCTTAAGTTAATCCCTATTACAACACCTGGAAGTAGATTTATTAAGTGAAAAGACTAGGTGTAAATATTGATCACATAGCAACTTTAAGAAATGCTAGAGGAGAGATTCATCCTGACCCTTGTTATGCCGCTTCTGAAGTAGTTAAGATGGGAGCAGATTCAGTTACAATTCATTTACGTGAAGATAGAAGACATATTAATGATTTAGATGCTAAAAAAATTTGTAAGTTAAAAAAGATATTGGTTAATCTTGAAATTTCAATGAATGATAAAATTGTTAAAAACGCGCTTAAAATTAAACCCAATTATATTTGTATTGTTCCCGAAAATAGAAAAGAAGTAACAACAGAAGGGGGACTAAATTTAGATAAAAATCAAAAAAAATTAAAAAATATAATTAAAATATTTAAGCAAGCTAAAATTCGCACAAGTTTGTTTGTAAATCCATCGATAAGAGACATTAAACTTTCAAATGATTTAAATGTAGATTGCGTTGAAATACATACTGGAAGACTTTCAAACTTAGTAAAATCAAAAAAAAATTATAATGCTGAACTAAATAGAATTAAAAAAAGTTCGTTACTTGCAAAAAAACTCAACATTGATGTACATGCTGGTCATGGACTTGATTATCAAACAACAAAAATACTTTCTAAAATTAATGAAATTCAAGAATTTAATATTGGTCATTTTATTATTGGAGAATCTATTTTTTTTGGTTTATCAAAAGTTATTAAAAATTTTAAAAAAATTATAAAAAAATAATTTATGAAAATTCTTGGTATAGGAGTTGATATAATTGAAAATAAAAGAATTAAAAACTCAATAAAAAATCCCAAGTTTAAGAAAAGAATTTATAGTAGCAAAGAACTTACTCAATCAATTTTATCCAAAAATAAAGTAGGCTATTTTTCTAAAAGGTTTGCTGCAAAAGAAGCTTTTGCCAAAGCTTTAGGGACAGGTTTTAGGGGCAATCTTAACTTTAATGATATAGAAATAATTAATGATAAAATGGGCAAACCATATTATTTAAAAACAAAAAAAATTACTGAATTAATTCAAATGAAATTTAAAATCAAAAAATTTAATTGTTTTCTTTCAATTTCAGATGAAAAGGATTACTCAACTGCATTTACTATAATTCAATCAATATGAAACTAGATAAAGATTTTTTTTCAGAAAATATAAAAACACTATTTTATGCACTTATAATTGCAGTTATAATAAGATCTTTATTTGTTCAACCTTTTTATATTCCATCATCATCTATGGAGCCTACTTTACTTGTTGGCGATAGACTTTTCGTAACAAAATATTCTTATGGTTATAGTAAACACTCTTTTCCTTTTAGTCCTCCAATATTAAATAAAAGAGTTGCGTTTAGTAGCCCTAAAAGAGGAGATGTTATAGTTTTTAAAACACCAGCAGACAATAGAACAGATTACATTAAAAGATTAATAGGTTTACCTGGTGACAGAATCCAATTTATAGATTCAAACTTATATTTAAATAATAGCGAAATATTAAAATCTAAAGTCTTAAATAAAACTAAAATATATTGTGGCAACAGATCAATAGATGTTTTCAAGTTTGAGGAAAAACTAGCTAATGGAAAAAAATTTCATACAGTTTATTTAAAAGATTACACCTATCAAAACTCTGATGTTTTTATAGTTCCAAAAGATCATTACTTTTTTTTAGGAGATAATAGAGATTGTTCTAAAGATAGTAGATTTCTATCTAGTGTAGGTTATGTACATAAAGATAATTTAGTAGGTAAAGCTCAATTTATTTTTTTTTCATCTGATAAAAAAATTGGTAGTATTTTTGCTTTTTGGAAATGGCACAAATCAATAAGGTTTGACAGAACTTTTGATAAAATAAATTAATGAAAATTAATTACCAAGCGTTAGAGAAAAAACTAAATATTAAATTTAAAAATAGAGATTTATTATCTCAATCACTTACACATAAAAGTTTTGATTCAAAAACAAATAATGAAAAACTAGAGTTTTTAGGGGATCGTGTACTTGGTTTGGTAATTGCAAAAAAACTTCTAGAAATATACCCAAATGAAAAAGAAGGTATTTTGGATAAAAAATTTGCATCTTTGGTAAATAAAAATACCTGCCTAGAAATAGCAAAAAATATAAAATTAGAAAATTTTATTCAAACACTTAATCCAAAAAATAAATCAATCAAAATAGAAGATAAAATTATTTCTGATTGTTGTGAAGCTTTAGTAGGAGCTATCTATCTTGAAAAAGGGCTTGGTACAGTTGAAAGATTTATCTTAGTTTTATGGCAAGATCACATTAAAAGAAGTGTGATTACTCAAATTGATGCTAAAACAAAATTGCAAGAATTTGCATTAAAAAATTTTAAAAAACTTCCAACTTATAAAGTAATTGCCAATACAGGTCCACGTCACAAACCCTCATTTAAAGTTGGTGTAAAACTTCCTAATACTAAATATTTTATTGCATCTGGTAAATCTAAAAAAGATGCAGAACAAAATGCTGCCACAGAATGTTTAAAAAGTATAAAATAAATTTATTATGAATTGGAGTGATGAAAGTTTCTTAATAAGCAAAAATAGGTATAGTGAAAATTCTTTAATTTCTGAAATATATACCAAAAACCACGGAAAGGTATCAGGTATTATTTTTGGTGGAACTTCAAAAAAGATTAAAAACTATCTACAAATAGGAAATAAACTACATGTTAATTATAGTTCTAAAAATGAAAATCGAATTGGTTACTTTAAAATTGAAATTTTAAATGCTTATAGTCCATTGTATTTCGACCATAAACAAAAGTTATCTTGCATCACTACAGCAACAAATTTGATTAAAATTTTAACAGCAGAATCTCAAGCAAATAATAAAGTTTACGATTTAATAAATAATCTTTTTTTAATTTTGAAAGATGAAGATTGGTTACAAAGATATATTTTTTGGGAATTGGAACTATTAAAACTACTTGGATATGATCTTGAATTAGAAAACCTTGTTGAAAAAGATATTGTAAAAAATGAAACTGTTTATTACGCTAGTTCTTCCTCTGAAAAAAAATATGTCCCTAATTTCTTAATTGAAAAAGATTTGAAAGTTGATGATGTTAATACTTTATTAAGTGGTTTAAAATTAGTTGGAGATTATCTTGATAAAACTATTTTAAAACCCAATAACTTAAATTATCCAAACAGTAGATTGTTATTTATTAATTCTTTTAAATAATTATTTTATAATTTTATCAATTCGATCTGCATAATAACTAACAATTGCATTTGCCCCAGCTCTTTTAAATGCAACTAAACTTTCATAGACAGCATCCTTGTTAATTATTTTTTTTTGTATCGCATTTGAAATTAAACTGTATTCACCTGAAACTTGGTATGCAAAAACTGGTATTTTAAATTTTTCTTTAATTGATTTAATAATATCTAGGTACGGCATACCCGGTTTAACCATAACCATATCTGCACCCTCTTTAATATCGAGCGCAACTTCCCTTAAAGCTTCATCGCTATTTCTAAAATCCATTTGATAAGTTTTTTTGTCACCTTTTAAAGATCCTTTTGATCCTACAGCATCTCTAAACGGACCATAGAAACTTGAAGCATATTTAGCAGCATAAGATAAAATTTGAACATTTTGATAACTTGATTTATCTAATGCTTTTCTTATCTTTCCAATTCTTCCATCCATCATATCAGATGGAGCTAATACATCGCATCCCATTTCAGCTTGTAATAATGATTGATTGATTAAAACTTCTATTGTTTCATCATTTATAATCTGATTTGATTTAATTAGCCCATCGTGTCCATGTGATGTATAAGGATCTAACGCTACATCACACATTATACCTATTTGATTTTTATATTTTTTTTTGATTTCAATGGTTGCTCTACAGACTAAATTATTTTCGTTGAGTGATTCTGAACCAATTTCATTTTTAAGATTATTTTTAGTTTTAGGGAAAAGAGCTACCATTGGTATTTTCTTTTTTATCGCTCTATCAACGATTTGGGACAACCTATTAATTGTATATCTATAAACACCAGGCATAGAATTAATGGACTCCTTTTTGTTCGAACCATCGATTAGAAATATAGGCAAAATAAAGTCACTTGGACTTAGTGTATTTTCCTGTATTAGCTTTCTTGACCAAGAATACTTTCTATTGCGTCTAAGTCTCAAGCTTGGATATTTTCCTGTAATCATGTTTAAATTTTCTTTAAAAATGCGACAAATGTAATATACAAATATAACTTAAAAAGTGTATTAAACAATTATTAAGGGTAAAAAATTATACATAATGACACTAAATTTTCATGATTTCCAAAAACAAGCCACTAAATTTGATATTACAGAATTACAAAAAGCTTATAATGAAATTATAAAGATTAAAAACTTTGATGGACCAGACGGTATTACAAACTTTGGAGCCATATCTCTTACACAAATACCTGGTGATCCGGAGTCAATTAAAGGACACAAAGCAAGAGGAGTTTTTTGGACAAAACCAGATTCTTCTGGAAAAGAAGTTCTTAGAGATGAAACTATTAATGAGGCAGCTTATTCAGAGTTTATAGATGTTTATAAAAATACATATTTTAAAGAAGTGTTTGATGTATTATCGACAAAATATAAATTAGGAAGAATTAGAATTTTATTAAAAGAACCCAGATCAACCCTGAGCTGGCATAGAGACCCTGAGCCTAGGTTGCATATACCGATAATTACTAATCCAGGTTGTCATATGGTTATAGATAATGTTGCAAAACATTTACCTGCTGATGGATCTGTTTGGATTACTAATAATACCAAATATCATAATGCGTTTAATGGTGGAGAAGAAAATAGAATTCACCTAGTTGCTTGTGTATTAGATTATAAATTTAATTAATTTGAAAAAAATATTTATTTCATCAGATCATGCTGGATTTAAATTAAAAGAAGCTATCAAAAAATACCTATTAAGTAAGAAATTAACATTCCAGGACTTAGGACCAAATAATAATACTAGAGTTGATTACCCAGATTTTGCTCATAAAGTAGCAAAAAAGGTAAAAATAAGCAAAAACAATGTTGGTATTTTAGTTTGTGGCTCTGGTATGGGAATGAACATAGCGGCGAATAGACATAAAAATATTCGTGCAGCACAATGTTTTAACTTAAAATCTACAAAATTATCAAGATTGCATAATGATGCAAACATCATTACATTAGGATCACGATTGTTAACAAAAAAAAATGCTTTAAGTTGTATTGGTGTTTTTTTAAATACTAAATTTGAGGGTGGGAGACACTCTAAAAGAATTAGGAAGATTTAATTATGTCTAGTGAAAAAAATTATATAAACGATAATTACAAAAGTTTTTTTGAAGATAGTTTGTCAAAGAAAGATCCTGATTTGCATAAAGCAATTCAAGATGAGCTTTTAAGACAACAACAACATATAGAATTAATTGCTTCTGAAAATATAGTTTCTCAGGCTGTATTAGAAGCTCAAGGCTCTGTTCTAACGAATAAATATGCAGAAGGTTATCCAGGCAAAAGATACTATAATGGATGTGAACATGTTGATGTTGCAGAAAATCTAGCCATTGAGAGATTAAAAAAATTATTTGATTGTAATTTTGCTAATGCTCAGCCACATTCTGGTGCCCAAGCTAATGGAGCTGTTTTTTTAGCTTTATTAAATCCTGGAGATACATTTATGGGAATGAGTTTAAATTCAGGTGGTCACATTACTCATGGATTAAAAATTTCAATGTCAGGAAAATGGTTTAATGCAATAGGTTATGAAGTAGATAAAGAGTCAGAGCTTATTGATTATGACAATGTTGAAAAACTTGCTTTAGAACATAAACCTAAATTAATTATAGCTGGTGGTAGTGCTTATTCTAGGGTTATTGATTTTAAAAAATTTAGAGAAATTGCTGATAAAGTTGGTGCTTACTTGATGGTGGATATGGCTCATTTTTCAGGTCTGGTTGCTGGAAAAGGATATCCTAATCCTTGTGAACATGCACATGTTGTAACATCTACAACACACAAAGTATTTAGAAGCGCAAGAGGTGGAATAATTCTAACCAATCATGAAGATCTTGCTAAAAAATTTAACACAGCTGTGTTTCCTGGATATCAAGGTGGACCATTGATGCATGTTATTGCTGCTAAAGCAGCAGGATTTTTAGAAGCATTACAGCCAGAATTTAAAGATTATATTCAATCTGTTTTAGCTAATGCAAAAATGTTAGCTGAAACATTAAAAAATAATGGCTTTAAAATTTATTCAGATGGAACAGACACTCATTTAATGTTGGTTGATTTACGTCCATATAACGTTAAAGGAAACTTGGCTGCTGAGAGCTTATCAAGAGCAAATATAACTTGTAATAAAAATGGAATACCTTTTGATACTGAAAAACCAATGATCACGTCAGGTATTAGACTTGGAACACAAGCTGCTACTACTAGAGGTTTTGGTTTGAATGAATTTAAAACTGTTGGAGAACTTATTACTAAAACTTTAAAAGGATTATCAGATAATCCCATGGATAATAGTAAAATCGAAAATGAGGTTAGAGATGAAGTTATATCATTAACATCATCATTTCCAATCTATAAGAATTTATAGTAAATGATTTGCTCTATATGTAAAAAAGGTGAGACATCAGTTGTTGATTCTAGACCAACAGAAGATGGAACGGCAATTAGAAGAAGAAGATTATGTGTTTGTGGTGCTCGTTTCACTACATTTGAGAGAGTTCAGTTTAGAGAAATAATGGTAGTTAAAAAGAATGGTAGAAAATCATCTTTTGATAGGGATAAATTATCTAAATCTGTTTATATAGCATTAAAAAAAAGACCTATAGATACAGAAACGACTGAAAAATTTATCAGTAAGATTTCAAGAGCTTTAGAGGAATTAGGTCAAAGTGAAATTTCAACAAATACAATAGGAACAATGGTAATGGAGGGGTTAAAAGATTTAGATCCAGTTGCCTATGTTCGTTTTGCATCTGTATACAGAAACTTTAGAGAAGAAAAAGATTTCGTACAATTTGTGGACAAACTAGATGTCTACAAAAAAAGATAAATTTTCAATTAAAGATAAATTCTATATGGAACTAGCCTTAGATTTGGCTAGAGCACGAGAAGGACTTACAGGTCCCAATCCATCAGTTGGTTGTGTAATTGTTAAAAATGATGAGCTAATTTCAATTGGTCAAACCTCATTTAATGGCAGGCCACATGCAGAATTAAATGCAATTAAAAATAGTATCAACAATTTAAAAGATTCAACAATGTATGTCACCTTAGAACCTTGTTCTCACTATGGTGTAACGCCACCATGTACAAGCGCGATAATAAAATCTGAGATTAGAGAAGTGATCTATTCAATAATAGATATTGATCAAAGAGTAAAAGGTAAAACTTTTAATATATTTAAATCAAAAAAAATTAAAGTTCGAAAGGGCTTGTTAAAAGAAAGGATAAATCAATTCTATGTTCCTTATTTTTATAATAGAAGAAAAAAATTACCCTATGTAACTGGTAAAATTGCAATTTCAAAAAACAATTTAATTTATAGTAAAAATAAAAGTAAGATAACCAATTCACTATCAAATAAATTTACTCATTTTTTAAGATATAAAAATGATTCAATATTGATATCTTACAAAACTTTAAATAAAGATAATCCTAAATTAAATTGTAGACTAAAAAATATGGAAAAATTCTCTCCTAAAAGAATTATTTTAGATAATAATTTACAAACTAATACTGGAAGCTATTTGTTTAAAACAGCAAAAAAAAAAAATACTATTATTTTTTATAATGAAGCTAATAAGTCAAAAATTTTAGAATTTAATAAAAAAAAAATTGTAACAATTAAGTCTAAACTAAATAAAAATAAGACCTTTGATATTTTGTTAATTTTAAAAAAACTTTATAATTTAGGATGTCGAAATATTTTAATTGAAGGAGGAAATGAATTAACTAAAAATTTTCTCAATAAGAAAATGTTCAATCAATTCTATTTGTTCAAAAGTGCAATAAAATTATCAAAATTAACTGAATTTAAGGAATTTAATGGTTTAAATCTGCTAAAACAAAATTATAAAAAAAAATCAAAAGTTAATTCTAATTTTGGTAAAGATACAATAACCCTATATAAAAGCTAATATGTTTAATGGAATTATATACAACCAAGGAATTGTTGTTAAAATTTTAAAAAGACCCAAGGGTTTAAATATTTTTGTCAAAAGTAATTTTAAATTAAATAATAAAGATATCGGTTTGTCAGTAGCTTGTGACGGAGTTTGTCTTACTTTAATTTCATATAAAAAAAAGATTATGGAATTTTATCTTTCTAACGAAACTATTATCAGGTCAAAGTTTAAATATTTAAAAACTAATGATGTAATGAATTTAGAATTACCACTGAAGTATGGAACCAAAATATCTGGCCACATATGTCAGGGACATGTTGATACTTTTGGTAAAGTTTTAAGTATAAAAACAATTGGTAAATCTTACCTTTTTGATTTTGAAATTACAAAAAAAGAAAGAAAGCACCTGATTGAAAAAGCATCCATTTGTGTAAATGGAATCTCACTTACTATTTCTAAAGTTTCTAAAAAAGGATTTCAAATTTGGGTAATACCGCACACTTTTAATGAGACCAATTTATCATCACTTAAGAAAAATAGTTTAGTTAATATTGAGATAGATATCTTGTCTAAATACGTTAGAAATTATTTTAATGAAAAAAAATAATTTTGCTACAATAGAAAATATTATCAATGTTGCTAAAAAAGGCGGCATGTTCATTCTTGTTGATGACGAAAAAAGAGAAAATGAAGGCGACTTGATAATCTCAACATCAGATACTAATGCTAAAAATATAAACTTTATGGCAAAGTATGGGCGTGGTTTAATTTGTCTTGCATTAGATAGTGTTCAAGCCAAGAGATTAAATCTATCTTTAATGTCACCAATTAATCAATCTAGAAACAAAACAGCGTTTACAGTTTCAATTGAAGCTAAGAAAGGTATTACAACAGGTATATCGGCTAGAGATAGAGCAAAAACTATTAAAATTGCATCTAAAAAAAATGTAAAGAAAAATGAAATTGTTTCACCAGGACATGTATTTCCAATTATTGCAAAAGATGGTGGTGTTTTAGTTAGAGCCGGTCATACAGAAGCATCTGTCGATATATCTCGATTAGCAAAAAAAAATAATTCAGCAGCAATATGTGAAATTATGAATGAAGATGGCACAATGGCTAAGGGTCAAGATCTCTTTAATTTTGCAAAAAAGCACAAACTTAAGATAGGTAAGATTGAAGATTTAATTGCTTATAGGTTAAAGAAAGAAAAATTAATCAAAATTAAAAAACAAAGCTATATTGATGTTAAAAATCAAAAATATAAGATTAGAATTTACGAAAATTTACTTGATGGTTCTGAACATTTTGCATTAATAAAAGGAAATGTTAAAAAAGGAATTACCCCCAGAGTTAGAGTGATTTCTTCAAATGTAGTTCAAAATTATCTAATTAATCAGCAACTACCTAATTCGTTTAATAAAACATTAAATTATTTCAAAAAATTTAATAATTGCGTATTAGTATTTATTAAAGATACTAACTTAAAATCAGTTACTCAAACTCTTAAGGATTACAAAAATAAGGATTTTTACAAAAAAGGTAATGACAAACTAATTAGAAATTATGGAATAGGTGCTCAAATTATTAAAGATTTAAAAATTAAGAACATGATATTAATTACTAAGTCACCTAAAAAAGTTATTGGTTTAGAAGGATATGATATAAAGATTACTAAGCAGGAATTGATTTAATGAAAAAAAAATATTTAATAATCATAGCAAACTATTATGAAGATATAGCAAATGGTCTTCTTGATAGTGCTTTAAAATTAATCCCCAAATCTAATATTATTAAGATTATTAAAGTACCTGGTGTTTTTGAGATACCCGTTACAATTTCAAAAAATATAAAAAAATATGATGCTTTTTTAGCCTTGGGTTGCGTTATTAAAGGTGAAACACCACATTTTGATTTTATCTCTCAAGCTTCAACTAATGCAATTATGGACTTATCAATTAACAGTCAAAAACCAATTGGTAACGGTATTATTACTTGTTTAAATATGAGACAAGCCAAGGCAAGAAAGAGAAAAGGGGCGGAAGCTGCCCAAGCAGTAATATCTATTTTATCACAAAAATGAGAACTAATTTTAATCCAAAAAATAATCCCAGAGTAATTATTATCCAAAAATTATATGGAAAATTTTATAACGAAGATAATGATTTAGATTTTCCAAAACATAGATTTAAAAAATTTATTAAAGATATTGTTTTAGGAACTATTGAAAGAAATGAATTAATTAGAACAGAATTAGATTCTAAATTAGGTGAAGAGTTTGTTTTTGAAAATCTTGATAAAGTATTTCAAACAATTCTTAAAGCTGCTACATATGAATTTCTTTATAAACCTAATTTGTCTATAAATATAATAATTAAAGAATATTTGAATTCATCAAATTTTTTTTTAGAAGACGCCCAAACAAAATATCTCAATGCTTTATTAGATAATATTGGTAAAAAATTAAGAACTACCAATGCATGAATTTGAATTAATAAAAAAATATTTTTCAAAATTATCAAAAAAGAATAAATCTGCTCTTAACCTAAATGACGATGTTTTTTTTGATAAAAAAAAAGAACTCGTTATATCTATAGATACTTATAATGATAAAAATCATTTTATAAATTTTAATAAACCTGATCTTGTAATTAAAAAAATTATTCGATCATCTATTTCTGATTTAATTTGCAAAGGTGTTCAGCCTAAATTTTATTTTATTTCTGGATCTGGAAACAAAAAATCATTTTCAAATGATAATTTATCAAAAATTTCAAAGTCTCTTAAGCAAGAACAAAAAAAATATGGTATCTTTTTATGTGGTGGTGATACCACATTTTCAAATAAGTTAAGTTTTTCAATAACTTCTGTAGGTTACTCTAAAAATATTGTTTATAGAAATAAAGCTAAAATAAATGATGATATTTATGTAACAGGAAACTTGGGTGATAGTTTTATGGGTCTTCAAATTTTAAAAAAGAAAATTAAATTTAAAAAAAAATTTAATGATTATTTTATTAACAAATATTACCAACCAGATATCCAGCTCAAAATTGCAAAAAAATTATCAACATTTGCAAACTCATCAATAGATATTTCTGATGGGCTTATTGCTGACTTAGAAAAATTGCTGAATGAGCAAAATTATTCATATGAAATAATTGAGAATAAAATTCCAACTTCTAAATATTTATCAAAATTGATTAAAATTTATAAATTTACTAAATCTAAATTAGTTTCAAATGGTGATGACTATCAGGTATTATTTACTGCTGCTGGTAGTAAATCTAGAATCATTGATAGAACATCTAAAATTCTTGGCATAAAAATAACTAAAATCGGTAAAATCATACGTGGTGTCAAAAAAAGCCGTATAATAGATAAAAAAGGTAAGAAAATAGTGCTCAAAAACAAAGGGTATATTCATCAATTTTAGAAGTTAATTATTGTCTTTTTTAGCTTTTTTTGTATTGTCCGGGCTTAAAATTTAACAACCAACAACCTTAAGGTTTATATGAGCACAACAGTCGAGACTATATTATTATACACTATTGCAGCTGGTTTCTTATCTTTAGTTTATGGATTTTTTACTGGAAAGAATATTTTAAATCAAAGTGCGGGCAATGCTAAAATGCAAGACATTGCATCTGCTATTCAAATTGGAGCAAAAGCTTACCTTGCAAGACAATATAAAACAATTGCGATTGTTGGTGTTGTTGTTTTAGTAATTGTAAGTATTGCATTTAGTCCTTTAGTTGGTCTTGGATATCTTATTGGTGCAACTTTATCTGGTATTGCTGGTTATGTTGGTATGCTAGTTTCTGTTGAAGCTAACGTAAGAACTGCCGAAGCTTCTAGAAAAGGCCTTGCTCAAGGTTTGTCTGTTGCATTTAAGTCAGGTGCTGTTACCGGAATGTTGGTTGCTGGTTTGGCATTATTGTCCATTGCTGTTTATTACTTTTTCTTATTAAAATATAATGTTGATGAAAGAGAAATTGTTAATGCACTTGTTGCTCTAGGATTTGGTGCATCTTTAATCTCAATTTTTGCAAGATTAGGTGGTGGTATTTTTACAAAAGGAGCCGATGTTGGTGCTGACTTGGTTGGTAAAGTTGAAGCTGGTATTCCTGAAGATGATCCAAGAAATCCTGCTGTTATAGCTGATAACGTTGGAGATAACGTTGGTGATTGTGCTGGTATGGCTGCAGATTTATTTGAAACTTATGCTGTAACAATTGTTGCAACAATGGTTCTATCATCAATATTTTTTCATGGAGATATGAACATGATGATTTATCCACTAACTATTGGTGGAGCATGTATCTTAACTTCAATCTTAGGAACTTTCTTTGTTAAACTGGGAAAAACTAAAAATGTAATGAATGCTTTGTATAAAGGATTTGTTGTCTCTGCATTAGCCTCTTTAGTAATTTTATACCCAGTTACTGATTATGTAATCGGTTTTGCAAATGAATATACTGTAAATGATAAAACGTTTACAGGTATGAGTTTGTATTATTGTGGAATAATTGGTTTAGTTATAACTGGTTTACTGATTTGGATTACAGAATATTATACTGGTACAAATTATAGACCCGTACGATCAGTTGCAGCTTCTTCTACTACTGGTCATGGAACAAATGTTATTCAAGGATTAGCAGTTTCTATGGAAGCTACTGCTGTTCCAGCATTGATTATTGTCACTGGGATCTTAGTAACAAATTCAATTGCAGGACTTTATGGTATTGCTATTGCAGTAACTACTATGCTCGCATTAGCTGGTATGGTCGTAGCTCTTGATGCTTATGGTCCTGTTACAGACAACGCAGGTGGTATTGCTGAAATGTCTAAATTAGACAAGAAAGTAAGAAAAACTACAGATGCATTAGATGCTGTTGGCAATACAACAAAAGCTGTAACAAAAGGTTATGCTATAGGTTCAGCAGGTTTAGGTGCACTAGTTTTATTTGCTGCATATGTTGAGGATATTAAACATTTTTCAGGTGTGGCTGGTTCAAAATTAGAAGGAATAGTTGTAACATTTGATTTATCAAATCCTTATGTTGTTGTTGGTTTATTAATTGGAGGAATGCTTCCATATTTATTTGGATCAATGGGCATGCAAGCGGTTGGTAGAGCAGGTGGTGCTGTTGTTGTCGAAGTTAGAAGACAATTTAAAAAATATCCTGGAATAATGAAGGGTAAACAAAAACCTGATTATGCAAAACTTGTAGATTTACTAACTCAAGCTGCGATTAAAGAAATGGTAATCCCATCTCTATTGCCAGTTTTATCTCCAGTTGTTCTTTACTTTATAATTTTATCTATTGGTGGCCAAGTTGCAGCTTTAGCTGCTGTAGGTGCTATGCTATTAGGAGTAATTATCACAGGTCTATTTGTTGCTGTATCAATGACAGCAGGTGGTGGTGCTTGGGATAATGCAAAAAAATATATTGAAGATGGAAATCATGGTGGAAAAGGTTCAGAAGCTCATAAGGCAGCTGTAACAGGGGATACTGTAGGAGATCCTTACAAAGATACAGCTGGACCTGCGGTTAATCCAATGATTAAAATTACAAATATAGTTGCTTTATTACTATTAGCAATTATCGCTGGCTAATTTCTTTACGTTTTTTGGCCCTCACTCCAAGAGGGTCATTAATCTTCTGTCTCATGCTGGACATAAATTCATAGATAAATGAATTTTTTTTGAATCCTGCTTGAGTAGTAGCTTCAACTATCTTAATATTTTCCATGTCATCTTTATTATAAAATTCTTTTTTTTTAAGGATACCATAATCATCAATTTCTAAGACAAGAACATCATTTTTATAAATTTTCATTCTGCCTAAATTTTTTAATTCAGATTGAGTTTGTTTTCTTTCTATATAAATCCAAATATCATTATCAAATTTACTTGTAGTTGAGGGGTTTCCTAAAATTTTAGTTATATCATTTTTATTTGCCTCATTAACTATAAGTGTAGCCTGTTTTTTTTCTAAAAATGGTACGCCATGATGTTTTACAACATTTTTAAAAGAACAATTTGCAACTATTAATGAAAGAAAAATTATATATAATATTTTAATCATGGATGAAAAATATCTTTATATTTATAACAATTTAATTAATTACACTAGAAATAAAGATTTATACAAATCTTTAAATAGAGAAGATAATTTTTCAGATCGTTTAACCCTATTTTTATTACACTTTTCCTTTTTTCTAAAAAACTATAAAAATGAAGAAAATAAGATTATTTTACAAGAGATTTACGATTTTAACTTTAGACAACTTGAATTAAGTATAAGAGAAATTGGCTATGGCGATCAATCAATTAATAAAAAAATGAAAGATTATATAAATCTTTTTCATGCAATGGTTTCAGAAATTCACTTTTGGGAAGATCTAAATAAATCTGAAAAACTTAAAAAATTTTCAGTTTTTTTGATTGATTTTGAAGATATTGATCATTTGCTTGCTTATTTTGAACAATTTAATGAAAATTTATCAAAAAAAACTTTGAATTCTTACCTAAAAAGTGTAAGTAACCAATAATTATGGCTGTACCGAAACGAAAACAAACCCCTTCAAGAACTGGAATGAGAAGAGCTCAGACAATGAAATATTCAACTAAGAATATAGTTGAAGATAAAAAGTCAGGTGAATATAGGCTTTCTCACCATCTTGATCTTAAAACCGGAATGTATAAAGGCAGACAAGTTTTAGATCCAAAAGAATAATAATATAATCTATAATACAATAATCTATAATGCCTGATATGATTAAAATTGCGATTGATGCAATGGGTGGAGACGGTTCACCAAAAAAAGTAATTGATGGAATAGTACTTAACCACCAGTCTAATGGTAATGTATTTTATAAAATTTTTGGTGATCAAAAAAAAATTACCCAATTAATAGATGGAAAAATTGATAAAGAATTCTATGAAATTCTTCACACAGATAATGTTGTTAAAAGTACAGATAGTCCCTTGGAAGGTGCAAAAAGAGGTAAAGATACAAGTATGTGGCTTGCTATTGAAAGTGTCAAAAATAAAGAAGCTGATATTGTTGTGTCAGCAGGTAACACAGGTGCACTACTAGTTATTTCTAAATTAAATCTAAAAATGATAGAAAATATTGACAAACCTGCTTTATCAGCTTTATGGCCAAACAAAAAGTCAATGAGTGTTGTTTTAGATTTAGGAGCAAATATAGAATGTAGCTCGAAAAACTTATTAGATTTCTCAATTATGGGTGCATCTCTTTACACTTCGTTATATCCAAATGATAAACCTAATGTAGCTTTATTAAATATAGGTTCAGAAGAACTTAAAGGAAATGAAACTATAAAAGAAACTTATCAAATTCTTAATGATAAAAAATCTGACAATTATGATTTTGCTGGTTACATTGAAGGAAATCATTTAATGGATGGTGAAGTCAATGTTATTGTTTCGGATGGTTTTACAGGTAACATTGCATTAAAAACAGCAGAAGGAACAGCAAACTTCATAACTAGCGAACTTAAAAAGGCTATGACGGGTTCTATTATTGGTAAAATATCCTCACTTTTAAACATATCCAATCTTAAAAAATTTAAAAAACGACTTGATCCAAGACTTTATAATGGGGCAATATTTATAGGTTTAGATTCACCGGTTGTTAAAAGCCACGGTGGCACTGACTATATTGGCTTTTCAAATTCTCTAAATGTTTGCAATAGAATTATAAAAGGTAATTTGATAGAAAAGATTAAGCAAAATATTTAGATAAATGAGAATAAACTTAACTAAAAAAGACTTAGTTAATTTAGTTTATATGCAACTAGGTTTTTCAAAACAAATATCAGAAAATCTTATTGAAGATT
>ERZ1047821.651-NODE-651-length-24597-cov-4.263630_pt1 | contig 24597 bp, 17 predicted proteins | sample MGYA00383096_ERZ1047821 | MGnify/ENA primary metagenome ERZ1047821 (study PRJEB29581, sample SAMEA5548366) | metagenome | biome: marine; feature: coastal; material: water | depth 25 m | study: Short-term variability in the microbial, nano- and picoplankton... | reverse complement strand
ACAGAAGAGCTCGCTGATATTGAGGCTGATTTGGGTGCAATGCGGAAAAGCTTTCCCACCGGGCCCGAAAGCTCCGTCAACGCTGATGGACAGCCGGCCCTCGGTGCCGACTGTAAAGCGCTTACGTTAGTGTGGTCTAAGCCACTAGGAGATCCATTAGGCGGTACGGCGTTGGCAAATGGGCGTCATCAGGTCAAGATGTTTGAGCCTGAGGCTGCTAAGGAGGCTCCCGCCGCAGCGCCTTTTATTCTGCTGGGATCGCTGCAGTTCTCCGACGCTTGTCTACGTACCTATGCCCATCCACAGCTGCTGCGGGTTGCGGAGGCGATTAATGGGCCCGACTTCGCGCCATTTAATGAGGCACTTTTTATTAAAGACCCCGGTATTGGAGCTGCAGTTTCATGGCACCAAGATGGCGTTACTCATTGGGACAGCGACGACTTCGATGAGGACATTCACGGTTTTAATTTTATGGCGCAGGTTTATGGCAGCACTGCAGTCAATGGCGTTTGGGTTGTGCCGGGTACGCATAAATTGGGCAAAATCGATATTAATGAACTCGTGGCAGAAGCGGGTAGTGAGCGTCTGGAGGGTGCTGTCCCTCTGGTTTGTAACCCCGGTGATGTTGTGGTTTGTAACCGACAGTTGGTCCATGGATCATTTCCTAACTGTGGTTTGGAGCCCAGGGTTACGGTGAACTTTGGCTTTCACCGTCGATCTTCAGTGTTGGGTGTTCAAGGAGGTGGCATCCACAGTGAGGCACAAGAATTTGACGCAGAAACTATCGCTCGCCGCTCTCGCGTTCTGGGGTATGCAATTGACGCACGCCAGCAGCGGTTCGCCGGTGAGTCGCCTTATCGCTATCAGCCTTTCGCAGATGAAAAGAAAAATTTTAGCTGGAATACGCAAACTAGGGCAGATATCAAAGATTATAACTGCGACGATTTGAGTATCTGAAGTAGTTACCTGTTTTTAACGCGTGCAGCAAATGGTGACAGATTTTTAATCTGCGTGGCTTTTGCTGAGGAAACCTCTGAGAATAGCGAACTTATGTTCACTTTAGGGCGCGTGTCTCAAGTAGGCAGCCCACAGGCCCATTAAATTAGAGGTGCGTATGCCAGATTTAAAATTGATACAGGTGATGGTTTTTTTAATGGCAGCTTGCCTGTGGATTTTCTCCCAGGTAGCGCGAGCCGACGATGCCTCGATTGCTCAGAAATTAGCCAATCCCGTTGCCTCGCTCATCAGCGTACCTATTCAAATCAACTACGATGACAAGTACGGCGTTGGTGAAAAGGGTTCTATTTGGAAAACCAATGTTCAGCCAGTCATTCCAGTCTCACTCAATGACGACTGGAACATGATTTCTCGAACGATCTTACCTTTTATCGACCAGTCAGATTTTCCAGTGCAAGGCCTGGGTGAGTCTGGGGTAGGAGATGTGGTGCAAAGCTTTTTCTTTTCACCTAAAGCACCAACTGCGGGCGGTCTTATATGGGGCGTTGGGCCGGTAATCAATATTCCCACTGCAACCAAAGATGCATTGGGACCAAGAGCTTGGGCAGCCGGACCCACAGGGCTGGTATTAAAGCAGTCGGGGCCTTGGACCTACGGTGCATTGGGGAACCACCTGTGGTCTTTTGCAAAAGAAGATAACACCGAGATAAATGCGAGCTTTGTGCAGCCCTTCGTTTCATACATCACGCCTAAAAAATTGACCTACTATCTCAATACTGAATCCACCTATAACTGGGATAGTAAGGATTGGTCTGTGCCTATTAACGTCGGTGCAAATCAGTTAGTAAAGTTTGGTAACCAACTCATGCAGATTGGTGGTGGTGTTCGATATTGGGCAGATTCGGGTGAATTTGGGCCGAAGGGCTGGGCGCTGCGAGTGAATGTCGTGTTTGTGTTCCCCAAGGGCTAAACAATATTTAGGACTTAGCTGAGTTCCAACGTTCATCGGCTAAGCTCAGAAATGGCAAACGTAGTATCCCCGTGGGTGAGAGCGCGCAGTGGGCCAGATGAGCCAATCGGCAACTAAGCGCCTAGTGTTTCAGGTTTTTTGTTGTCGAGGCCGTAACGCACTATGCAGTGGTTGGTCTAGCTGCCTCTATTTTAGGGTGTTGTGCTGCCGGATTTGACGGCTATGGGTGGGTCGCAAATGATCTGCCTATGGCACTCCGGACCGCATCAAAGTCTGCATAGTGAAAAAAATAAAGGAGGGGTGACATGGAGGCAGTATCAAGGCGCTTCATGATAAAAAGCCTGGCGACAGGTGTTGCTCTAGCGGGCCAGTCGATCACATTGGCAAATTCTCAGCGGTCGATGCCTTACAACAAACGTGTTGCTACCTTCACTGTGCACAACGACTTGCCTTGGGCGCTGGAAACGCGCCGTAGCCAATTTGGGTTTGGCCCTATCACGCCAGCCTCACACTTCTTTGTGCGAAATAACCTTCCCATGCCACCCGCTTCAGTGACTGGTTTGGGTGACAGTTGGTCTTTCGAGGTGCTGGGCTGCAAAGACTCGGGAAGCCTAACGCTTGCCGACTTGAAGCGCATGCCGATACAAACAGTGGCTACTGTTTTGCAGTGCTCGGGTAACGGCCGTGAATTTTTCTCCCATGACCCCTCCGGCTCGCAGTGGGGTGTGGGTGCAGCGGGTTGTGCACTATGGACCGGGGTGAAGGTCGCCGATATTTTTGAGCATTTTGGTGGCGTTGTGGGCGATGTGGCCTTTTTGACGGCAGCGGGTGGTGAAGAGTTACCCGAAGGTATTGATAAAAATGCCGTGGTTGTCGAACGGTCGATCCCTATTGCCAAAGGGCTGGCTGATTGTTTGCTGGTTTGGGAGATGAATGGTGCGCCATTGCCGCCTGTTCACGGTGGACCACTGCGTCTTATTGTGCCTGGATATTTTGGGGTCAATAACGTCAAGTGGGTTAGGCAGCTAGCAGCAACCTCGCAAGAGTCGGCTGCCAAGATTCAGCAGTCGGGTTATCGGCTTAGGGCGCAAGGCGAGTCGGGTGGGCCTCAGCACCCCTCCATGTGGCGAATGCCAGTGAAATCCTGGTTGAACGGCCCGGGCGCTGATGGCGAGCCCGTATTGGCGGGTATGAACACTTTATACGGGGTTGCCTTTGCCGGTGAGCGAGGTATCAAATCGGTAGAGGTTTCGAGTGATTCGGGTCAGACCTGGCAGTTGGCCCAGCTTGTGGGTCCCGATCTTGGTCCCAACGCCTGGCGTACATTCAGTGTGCAGGCCGAGCTCGCTGTGGGTCGACATCGCTTTGTGACCAGGGCAATTGATACTAAGGGCGAACAACAGCCTCAGCAGGCGGCAGATAATCATCGCGGCTATGGTCACAATGGTTGGGAAGATCACGCCCTTGAAGTCAGGGCGCTGAAAGAGCTGCCCAAGACAGCTCCAATCATTGAATCAGATCAAGATGACTCATCAGGCGCTCTGACAGAGACCGCTGCAACCGTTGTCGCTAAGCCATCGTTGGTGTTGTCTGATCAGGCGCTGCAGGGTAAAAATATTTTTATGGCCAAGGCTCAGCCTGGCTGTGGTGTGTGTCACAGCCTCGAGGAGGCCAATGCCCTCGGGGTCGTTGGACCAAATTTCAATACCTTAAAGCCGAGTCTGATGCAGCTGCGCAGTGCCATCACTCAAGGGGTGGGTGCGATGCCCGCTTACGGAGGACAGCTGAGTACCGAGGAGGTTGATGCCCTGGCTGCCTACGTCTTCGAAGCGAGTCAATAACTCGATTTTAATGCGCCACTCTGGGCAAAATGTGCTCAGCTGATGCCGGCCGATCAAGATCGGGCTGGTTGCCATCGGTCTACCAGGGCGCTCCCCATAGCCAGGCCAAGAATAATCAGGGCGAAGAAGACGAAGTGGTGCCAAAACGGCATGGCGTCCCAATATTGAAGTTCTACCCATACAGCGATGGCCAGCATTTCAAGTGTCATCCCAAGTTGTATCAGCCTGAGCCTTGAGCTTGCTCCCGCGATCATTCGAGCTGCAAAACCACAAATGATCAAGCTGATCAGTTGCAGGCACTCTATGGCAATGACCAACCCGGTGTTCTGTGTGCCGCCAAAGCGATTGACCTCCTCGGGATATTGGGCGAGAAGCAGGCTTGTCAGTGGCAGACATAAAACGCCATAAAGTAGCGGCAAACTGATGATGGCGATGAGTTCTCTGAGTACTGTCCGCATGGATATGGTCTCTTTTTAAGATCGAATTGCAGCGGCACTAGAGTAACCCGCATCAAAAAGGCTAGGCGAGTGGCAGTGTCCCTAGTGTTGACGAAAACATCTGCGTGTCTCGCGGTCAAAGGGGGCACGACCCTGTTCCCGCCCTAGTGGAAATTTGATTGTTAGCGAGCCACACCATGTCAGCGTGGCAAAATTTTTAGCCAGCCCAATAGACGGCGACTCATCCAGATGGTGGGTTTATGCCGGCTACTTCTTACATTTCCTGATCCCGCAGTGCCCGCCGCATAATTTTCCCCGTTGTGGTCATCGGCAGAGCCGCAACAAATTCAATCAGTCGGGGTACTTCGTGCTTGGCGAGGTGTTGTCTAACTAGCTGTTTCAAAGATTCCGCGAGTGCTTCATCTGGACTAAATCCTTCGGCGAGAACCACAAAGGCTTTTACGAGCTCGGTCCGCTGTTCATCGGGTACGCCAATGACAGCCGCCAGCTGGACGGCATCACTTTTCAGCAGACAGTCCTCAATTTCAGTCGGACCAATACGGTAACCTGAACTGGTAATGACATCGTCGGTGCGCCCATGAAACCAGAGGTAGCCGTCCTCATCTTGCTCCCCAAGGTCTCCAGTGATCATCCAGTCGCCAATAAATTTGGCGTCCGTTGCCTCTGGATTATCAAGGTAGCCTGAAAACATGGCGGGGTGCGGGCGCTTTATGGCGATATTGCCTTTGGTTCCCGTCGCCACCTCTTGGCCACTGTCATCAACGATCCCACAAATTGAACCGGGCATGGCTTTGCCCAACGATCCATGACGCACTTCCATGAGCCGAGGGTTGGTGCCGATCATGCCATTGCATTCCGTTTGACCAAAGCCTTCGCTGATGGTGAGTCCGAAGCGCTTATCGGCCCAAAGGGCCAACTCTTTACCTACAGCCTCGCCGCCACTTAAAACCACCCTAAGGTCAATATCCTGGGCAGCTTCCGAATCTACTTGGCGCATCAGTTTTAGAACGGTGGGCGTCAGCAAAGAGACAGTAATTTTGTGCTGAGCTAAAACTCGAAAGGCGGCTTGGGCATCAAAGCCCTGCATGTCAGTCGATACGACTCGGCATCCTGAGTACCAGCCGATCAACAAAATGTTAATGAGTCCGGCAATCCAGGCCCAGTCGGCAGGTGACCAAAGAACATCATCTTCTCTGGGTCCGTAGTCATAGTAATACTCAAACAGGGGCTTGTTGCCCAGCAGTAGCCGGTGAGGCATGAGTACGCCCTTGGGTTGCCCTGTAGTGCCCGAGGTGTAGCTGATCCACGCGGTGTCCTCCCCCCGCGTTGCCACATTGGTAAAACTCGTCGATTGGCTTTTCAAAGTTTTCCAGAAAGACATGGCGCGAGCTGGAGTGTCTTCGTCCGTAACAATAATGTGTTTAAGGGCGGGGCAATGCTCCATGACTTCTGTGATCTTTCCAATGTTGGCTCGATTAGTAATGCAGACCTTAGCGCCACTCCCCAACAGTCGGTGTTTAATCGCATCAGGACCGAACAAAACCGAAGCCAAGCAAGACACGATGCCAGCCTTAAAGCAGCCGATATGGGAGATCGCACACTCGGGTGACTGAGTGAGCATCACCAGTACGCGATCACCCGCCTGCAGTCCGAGCTCGCCAAGCAGATTGGCTAATTGATTGGAGTAGGCTTTTATCTGAGCAAAGCTGTAGTTGAGGACGCTGCCGTCTGAGGATTCGTGGGTTATGGCGATACGACAGGGATCCTCGGCCCAGCGATCGCAAACTGCGTCCGCGATATTGAAATGCGTTGGAATGTCCCACTTGAAGTTTTTACAAATCGCTTCGTAGCTGGTGCCGATTGGAAGATCCATAGTTATTCCTCACAGGTCCATGGGCAAGCTGTGCCTTATTTAGAGGCCCGTCGCCAAGTCGTTACAGTTCCTGCCCATCCATAACTGGCGGAGTGGCGTGGGTTGTATGACTTTTTGGGTGTCAGCCTCTGTGGTCGTTTAGCCGTATAGCTCGCGTCGCTTTTTAAAGGCGGCTTTGACGCCCTCTTTTCGCAGGGTTTGAAAGAAATCTTTGAAGCTATCGAACTGATGGTAAATAGCATCGAGATCTGCCCCTCTACGTACAGAAGGCTCCATGCCCATATTTTCGAACCAAGTATTAGAAACTTCTTTCAGTATTGACAGGTTGTCGGAAGGAGCTCGGGCAATATGAGCCGCCAGAAGTGCAACTCGGGCATCCAAGTCTTCGTGTGCGACAACCTCATTAATCAGGCCAATTTTCTCAGCCTCATAGGCGTTAATCAGTCGTGATGTGTACAGCAGCTCTTTAGTCTTTCGATAGCCAATCAGCATGGGCCAAAACATAATTGACGGCGGTATTCCAAGGTCTCTTCCAGCGGGATGACCAAAGCGGGCTCGCTCGCTAACTACAGCTAAATCACAGACCCCCAGTAGTTCTCCCGCACCCGAAAGGCAGTCGCCCTGAACTTTGGCAATAATCGGTTTTGGGTAGCGCCACATTTTCATCCAGTAGTCGACAATGGTGTGGACGTCATCTCGATCTTTTCGAATATCAACATGGTCCGGGAAGTTGGCGGGATATTGTGATGTAATCCAGTGCTCCTCCCGCAGGTCATAGCCGGTGGAAAATGCTTTACCAGCAGCTTCGATGACAATAACGCCAATGCTATCGTCTTGGAGCGCGTCATCCAGTACGTTTTCTATCTCCCCCAAAACTTGCCAAGACAGAGGGTTGAGATCATCCGGCCGATTGAGTGTGATGGTGCAGACCCTTCCTTCCTGAGACGCCAAAATCATAGAATGTTTGCTCATGGTTTTTCTCCCGTACTCGCGGCGAGTTTACGCTTATGTCCCAGGGAATCTGGCATTGGGCGAGGGCACAGCCGGGACAGTCTTGTTTTTTTACAAAGCTTGGGGCGGTGCGCTAACTGCAACACTGAATATACGCAGATTCCCTCAGAACCGCCTATATTGAGTGAAATGAAGTGTGCAGCGTACACTGGCGCGTCAGAAGACTTTTTCGAGATGGCTAAGCTTCGTTGGATTGGGTAGACGCGCTTAGCTGGTGTCGATCTATATAGCCAACAATACATGCGCTCTAGTTGGAGGGCTGTCATTTTTTGCGGAATATCCATCGTGAAAATGGCGGTCAGCACCCGAGCAAGTCAAAGCCCCTCCGTTTGAGCTGCAGATACCGGGAAAGCTAATGTCACTGGAATTACAGGATGTTTCGCAAGTCGTTGATGGGCTATTACAGATTGCTCCAACCGACCTTGTCCTTGAGAAGGGGACCATGAACGTTCTGCTAGGCCCCACGTCTTCGGGCAAAACCTCTCTTATGCGGTTGATGGCGGGGTTAGACAAGCCCAGCACAGGGCGCATTTTTTCATCAGGTGTTGATGTCACACACCAGCGCGTACAGCAGCGCAACGTTGCAATGGTTTACCAGGAATTTATCAATTATCCGGGCATGACGGTTTATGACAACATTGCCTCTCCCCTGCGGCTGCAAGGCCAAACTAAGGTGGATGTCGACCGACAGGTGCGGGCTACGGCTGAGATGCTCAAGTTAACCCCGGTTTTGCAACGCAGGCCCCTCGATCTTTCTGGAGGACAACAACAGCGCTGCGCGTTAGCACGAGCGTTAGTCAAAGGGGCTGAACTGGTTTTATTAGATGAACCGTTGGCCAATTTAGATTACAAATTACGCGAGGAATTGCGTGCTGAAATTCCTAGAATTTTTGAGCAGGCGGGTAGTATTTTTGTTTACGCCACTACTGAACCTGAGGAGGCGCTATTGCTAGGTGGCAACACCGCGACACTTTGGGAGGGACAAGTCACGCAATTTGGCTCAACACTATCGGTGTATCGTCAGCCTGAAACACTTACCACAGCAAGGGTTTTTTCGGATCCCCCCATGAATTCTATTGTCGTGACAAAAACCGCTGACACGCTGTCTTTAAACGATGGTGCGGTGTTGCGTGTTCGCAATCAGTGGGCTGTGCTTTCTGATGGCACATACACCCTAGGGTTTCGTGCGCATCATTTAAAGATTCTTTCACCCGAGACGGTTGAGCAAGCATCACAAGCATTTCAGTTGCGGTGTACTGTTGTCGCTATTGAGGTCACTGGGTCAGAGACATTTTTACATTTGCGTTACGGAGAGCTGATTTGGGTGGCCATTACCCCTGGCTTACAAAAAATGGCGGTCGGTGATGCTGTCGATGTGTGGCTCGACGTCGCTCAGCTCTTTTTATTTGACGGCGTAGGGTGTTTGGTTGCCGATGGCGCTGGCGTGATTTAGGGGACTGCTGATGGCTCAAATTACGTTGTCAAACCTTGCCCACACTTATGTCCCCGGCGGGGCGCATGAAAGTGATTTTGCCCTCAAGACCCTAAACCACGTTTGGGAAGAGGGCGGTGCTTATGCGCTTTTGGGACCTTCTGGGTGCGGAAAAACAACGCTGCTTAATATTATCTCCGGCTTGATTATGCCCTCCCATGGCCGCGTCTTGTTTGATGGTGTCGACGTGACTGCCTTACCTGCAGAAAAGCGAGATATAGCGCAGGTTTTTCAATTCCCGGTGGTCTACGACACCATGACGGTAAGAGAAAATTTGGCGTTTCCTTTAAAAAACCGCGGCCTAGCAATGCCTGACATTCAGGCCCGGGTGGCTTTAATCGCTGAAATGATAGGGCTCGAGAGTGTTCTTGATCAACGAGCTAGAGGTTTAACCGCCGACGCCAAGCAAAAGATCAGTCTGGCGCGGGGGATGGTGCGGGAGTCAGTTAATGCTATTTTATTTGACGAGCCCTTGACCGTTATCGATCCACAGTTGAAATGGGAGCTTCGCACACAGCTTAAATCTCTGCACCGTGAGTTTGGGCACACCATGATTTACGTGACTCATGATCAGGTAGAGGCGCTGACCTTTGCTGATACTGTAGTGATGATGCACGAGGGCCGGGTTCTGCAAATGGGCACACCGGAATCGCTATTTGAAACACCCGCGCACACTTTTGTCGGTCATTTTATCGGTTCCCCGGGCATGAACTTCTTTGATGCTCAAATTGAGGGATGTGATGCCATGATCTATGGCCAACGTATTCCGTTGGGGAGGCGCTATAAATCACTGTCAGGTCGCACTCAGGTAGGCATACGACCGGAATATATTCAGTTCACCAAAGAGGGAGGTTTACCCGCTGTAATAAAGCATATTGAAGATGTCGGGCGCCGACGTATTGTGCATGCAGAGGTTGCAGAATCCTTGGTCAAAGTAAGTGTGCCTGACGGATACTCCTTTGACACAACGATGGATCGGATAAGATTTAATCCCGACAAGATCAATATCTTTGTAGACGGCTGGCGGACTGAGGGTGAAGCGCTCTAATGGCAAAGACACAAAATAATAAAGCGTGGCTATTCGTATTGCCCGTCTTGGTCTTGGTGGCCTTTTCTGCAGTTATTCCTCTCATGACCGTTGTGAACTACGCGTTCAACGATACCTTCGGAAATAACCAATTTTTCTGGAACGGTTTGGGTTGGTTTGAAGAGATGGTGCGCTCAGAGCGGCTGCACGATGCGTTGGGACGTCAGATTGTGTTCACAGTTATTATTCTTGCGATTGAAGTGCCTCTGGGAATCTTCATTGCGCTCTGTATGCCCAAAAGAGGTTTTTTGGCGAGCCTTTGCTTGGTCCTTATGGCGTTGCCGTTACTTATCCCATTCAATGTTGTGGGGACAATCTGGCAGATTTTCTGTCGAATCGATATTGGCTTGTTGGGTCGGGCGATGTCGGCATTAGGGGTGGATTACAACTACACAAGCGATGCTTTCGATGCTTGGGTGACGCTGATTGTCATGGATGTCTGGCACTGGACGTCATTGGTGGCACTGTTGTGCTATGCCGGCCTGCAGTCGATCCCTAGCGCGTATTATCAAGCTGCCCGCATTGACCAGGCTAACCGGTGGGATATTTTTCGTTACATAGAGCTGCCGAAAATGTCTGGGGTACTGCTAATAGCGATACTGCTGCGCTTTATTGACAGCTTTATGATTTACACGGAGCCCTTTGTGGTGACGGGTGGCGGACCAGGAAATTCGACCACGTTCTTATCAATTGATTTGGTGAAAATGGCTATCGGGCAGTTTGATCTGGGTCCTGCTGCAGCATTTTCTCTCATGTACTTCCTCGTCATTCTCTTGATTAGCTGGGTCTTTTATAGCGTTATGGTGGCGCGTGATGCTGGGGAGGAGGGATAGTGCGTCTTCGTGGATCGACCCTCGTCATGACCGTATACCTCGGGTTTTTGCTACTGCCGATTTATTGGTTGGTCAGCATGAGTTTTAAGACCAATGAGGAGATTATTACTAATTTCACCTTGTACCCCGTGGAATTTACTTTACAGAACTACATAACAATCCTTACTGACTCCAGTTGGTATATGGGTTACGTCAATTCTTTAATCTACGTGCTGATCAACACACTGTTATCCATTGGCGTTGCGTTACCCGCAGCTTATGCCTTCTCTCGCTACCGCTTTATGGGGGATAAACATCTATTTTTCTGGTTGCTAAGCAATCGAATGGCACCCCCTGCAGTATTTGCTTTACCCTTTTTTCAGTTGTATTCATCGGTGGGTTTATTTGACACGCATATTGCTGTGGCCTTGGCTCATTGCTTATTCAATGTGCCGTTGGCCGTTTGGATTTTGGAAGGCTTTATGCGCGGTGTGCCCAAAGAGATCGATGAGACCGCGTATATTGACGGTTACAGTTTCGGGCGGTTTTTCATCAAAATTTTCATACCATTGATCTCTAGTGGAGTGGGAGTTGCGGCTTTTTTCTGCTTCATGTTCTCGTGGGTAGAGTTGCTGTTGTCCCGAACGTTGACTGCCGTTGATGCGAAATCAATTGCTGCAACAATGACGCGCACGGTTTCTGCGTCAGGCATGGATTGGGGAGTACTGACCGCAGCGGGAGTGCTGACCCTTATTCCCGGGGCCGTCGTGATTTATTTTGTGCGTCACCACATTGCGAAGGGTTTTGCCCTGGGAAGGGTGTAATGACAAGCGTGCACTGGCGTTGGGTTTATGGGATTACGGCTTGCACTTTATGTGTGGGGTTAGGGGTTCTTTTTATATCTGTGCCCCGTGGGGAAGATGGCCTACAGTGGACTCAGCCACTTGTGCAGGGCGGGTGGATGGCTTGGACATTTCCCGTGGCTTTATTTTTTTATGGCATTGGTGCCGCTTTGGTGGTGTTTTCGATATTGGCAATTCGTTTTCCGGAAACACCGCGTCGAGGCATTTTGGGCATGCGAACAACCCGGGGTGATCGCTTATTTGTGACATTGTTAGGGTCTGCGTTTATCAATTTGGGGTGGCTCTTTTTTTTTGGAGCACCCTTAACTGGCGCTGCGATCGTATGCTTGCTTTTCGCACTGATCGTTTTTCGTTGGGTTTAGGCAATAACTGGCGTTCGGGCTCTCAGTGCGCCATCGGCGCAAATTGGCGATGATCCCAAGATCAAAAAGTCTTAGGAGTCTTGAACGACTTGGAGAACAGATATGCTAGAACACACTAAGAAATTTTTCGTTCCACACTTGGCCATTTTGTTTTTGAGCGTGCCTGTTTGGGCCGGTATTGATGACGCACGAAATTTCCTTGATGCCGAGATAGGGACAACCTCTGTGTTGAACAGGGCCCAACAAGAGGCTGAGATGCAGTGGTTTGTAGATGCTGCTGAAGCTTTTGAAGGCATGAGCATTAAGGTGGCATCAGAGACCCTTACGACTCACGAATACGAAGCGAAGATCTTGGCACCGGCATTCACAAAAATCACCGGGATCAAGGTAACCCACGATTTGATCGGCGAGGGAGATGTTGTCGAGAAACTGCAGTTGCAAATGCAGTCGGGCCAAAATATTTATGATGCCTATGTTAACGATTCCGACCTCATAGGAACGCACTGGCGCTATCAACAGGTTCGCAATCTGAGCGACTTTATGGCCGCGGAAGGGGCTTCTGTAACCAGCCCTCATCTAGATCTCGATGACTTTATTGGCACGAGTTTCACAACGGCGCCCGATGGCAAGCTTTATCAACTGCCTGACCAGCAGTTCGCAAATCTTTATTGGTTTCGTGAGGACTGGTTCAGCGATCAGAAGACGAGGCAAGATTTTAAAGCGCAATTTGGTTACGAACTGGGCGTCCCCGTAAATTGGACAGCATACGAAGATATCGCGGCATTTTTTACCGGTCGCGATATGAGTTACTTAGGCGGACCGAATCGGGTGTTTGGCAGCATGGATTACGGTAAAAAAGACCCCTCTTTGGGATGGCGGTACACCGACGCCTGGATGTCTATGGCTGGAATGGGTGACCATGGGCAACCCAATGGCTTGCCCGTGGATGAGTGGGGTGTGCGGGTTGATGATGACTCTCGTCCGGTAGGGTCATGTATGGCTCGAGGCGGTGCAACAAACGATGCAGCCGCGGTTTACGCGGTCACTACGGCTATTGAGTGGTTGCAAAAGTATGCGCCCCCTGAGGCTGCTGGAATGGTGTTCAGCGAGGCAGGGCCTGTTCCCGCCCAAGGCCATATTGCGCAACAAATCTTTTGGTATACCGCTTTTACCGCTGACATGGTGAAACCGGGCTTGCCGGTCATGAATGCCGATGGCACGCCAAAATGGCGTATGGCGCCATCACCTCACGGGGCTTATTGGACTGAAGGCACGAAAGTGGGATACCAAGATGTGGGCTCATGGACCCTGATGAAATCCACCCCCGCTGATCGTGCTCAGGCAGCGTGGTTGTATGCACAGTTTGTAACGTCGAAAACCGTTGATCTGAAGAAGTCAGATGTTGGCCTTACTTTTGCTCGGCAGTCGACAATTGACAGCGAACATTTCACTCAACGTGCCACTCAACTAGGTGGGCTCATTGAATTTTATCGTTCGCCAGCGCGAACAGCGTGGTCCCCAACGGGCACAAATATTCCAGACTACCCAAAGATGGCTCAATTATGGTGGCAGAATATTGGTGACGCGATGTCTGGTGAAAAAACACCCCAAGAAGCACTCGATACATTGTGTGCCCAACAGGAAAAAGTCATGGCACGCATTCAAAGATCCGGCGTGCAAGGGAAGTTTGGCCCGCAGTTAAATACGCCTCAGGACCCCGAAATCTGGCTAGACGCTCCAGGTGCTCCCGTTGCAAAGCTTACTGATGAGCGGCCTCCAGGAGAGACGATAGCCTACGATAAGCTGCTTAAGTCATGGCAGCAGTAGAGGGGCGGGCCGACTACTTTGGACAGAAAACTGTTGTTCGCTGCATCCAAGTAAAAGCTGGCGGCTACTTATGCGCGTAGGCTGGTGTGTCGCGAGTTCGCGATGGGATCGTTCGGGTCAAGCGCATCCCTGTGTGCGGGGATAGCTATGCAACAACTGCGGTGGGTATCAGAAGCTCGAAACAGGCCCCCTTTGATGACGCCAGAAGCACAAGGTTACCCCCATGATCCTGCATGATTTTTTGACTTATCGATAGCCCCAGGCCTGTCCCGCCCTCACTCATTTTGGTGGTGTAAAAGGGCGTGAAAATTTTGTCCTTTAGCTTGTCATCAATCCCAGGGCCATTGTCGCGCACAATGATGCTGACGTTATTGCCCTTAAGACTTTGTGTAACGGTTAGCTCACCCCCCCCCTGTTTCGCGAGTACATGTTTTGCGTTATTGAAGAGGTTGATCAGGACCTGCTCTATTTGCTGGGCATCAACAAGGACGTTCGCCTTCCCCTGAGACAGAGAGGCGCTCACCTTGACGTTATCGAGTTCAAATTGCGACCTCACCATTTGAATAGAGGCGGCGATGATGGTTGAAATTTCAATCTCCTCTCTTACCAGCTTTTTTGCGCGAGCAAATGATTTGAGATCATCAATGATTTTTGCGGACCGAACGACTTGTTCCTGTATGCGGACAAGTTTTGCGCGTAAGTAGCTGTCATCCAACTCGTATTTATTCATCTTGGCGGTTATGTTTGACGAGCTCATGGTGATTGCATTCAGAGGCTGACTCAGTTCGTGGGCAACACCGGTGGCTAGCTCACCCAATTCTGCTAGCCGAGAGGTATGCGCCAATTGTTCTTTGGCGATAATTAATTCAGAGATGTCTTCAACTCGGGCGTAGTAGGTGGTGGTTGGAGCGCCGTAGTGTCCAAATTGTAAGGTGAGGCGCCGAACATCATCGTCGTCACCAAAAGTTAGTGCCGCTTCCTGAAAAAAACGGCTTTCCCCGCTTCGCAGCCAAGCCAGCGTAGTATTAAAAACGACGTCATCAGCCTGATCCCTGTCAGTCAAGGAATCCTTGTTGTTATAGGTCGCAACGGCAGCGATAAAAGATTCTCTTATAAATCGATACTCACTAGATCTGGAGATCTGGTTTTGATTTGCAATTTCGCCATTCTCATTGACTAATAATAGAAAAGCTTTGCTCTGCTCTACCATACCCTTGAGCTGATCAGCTCGAGTTTTCAGTTCGACAACTGACTCATTTTGCTCTTTTTGCAATGTGTTCAGGTTTTCGGTGAGTTTAGCGACAGACACTCTGAGGTGGTCAAATTCGGCAATTTCAAATCTTTTGAGATCGGGCTTTGCACCTGAGTTTGGACTGTAACTTTGTAAGAAAACTGATAGTTGCTGTACCCCGTTCAATTCGGTCTTTATCCATTGACGCACAAAAATAATAAAGCTCAGCAAAATAGAAAACATTATTGAAAGGAATATGCCCGAGTCGCGCAGCTGAGACTCAGCAAACACTCGCGCGCTGAAACTTGTGCCAACGCCTGTGGCGCTCCATTCTGAATTTATTATGGCTGGAAAGTCATGAATTATCTGCTCATTAAGCCGCCGAGAAAAAAAGTGGGGGTTAGCTGTCGTAGACCCTGCTATTTGAAAGGAAGACGAGGTCCCCCAGGGTATGCTTCTAGCGCCCATGTTCACGTCATAGAGAATGTCTGATTCGTCAGAGATGCCCGCGATAAGCCTTGCGGTTTTGTTTGCGGTATTTTGCTCTAAAAAAATGATTAATTCGAAATTTTTGCTTCTAATGCGGTGTGTCCAGAATTCGGTGGGTTTGGCCAGTATCAAGCTGTCCTCTGCTTCTTCGGAATGCCGTAAAGACATTGGAATGCCCTTCAAATCAAGGCCTTCACATTGTTTGCTAAACACGATGGGCTTCGCTGAAGAAGTGATCAAGAGGAAGCCACACATGGCCGGGAGACTCTCCAAAGTTTCTGGGAGCTTTGAAGCAATAACATCAGGATTGTTTTCAGCGGTTATTATTAATTGATCTGTAGCCAGATACACCGCCTCGGAGCGGGCCATGACCCACTCGTTGTAAAGGCTTGAGGTGTTACGCGCCAGCCGGAGAAACTCCGTATTTTTCGCGTCGTCCCGAACCACATACTCCAAGAGTAAGAAAACGGTTGAGGGTATGATTATGAGGCTGGCGACACCCACCTCCAAGGTGTAGCGAATGGAGTGCTGCCCCACGTGGCTAGCTACGGGTGCCAAACCACCGAGCCACTCTCTAAGCCTAGAGGAGTGAAAGATCAGTGAAAATAATAAAAGGGCCAAAATGTTTGAGCAGAGCTCCTGGAGGACGATGGTAGTTCCGCTCCAGGAAAATTCCTGAAAGTAGGGTAGAGCAGCGATGCAAAGGAGGGGTGTGCCACACCAGACCCAAAATTTAAGGCCTTCACTGAAAACTTCTAGGTTGCTGCTTTTATCTGCTCTCCATCCAAGCCACGCGGCCTGTAAAAAGTGAACTAGAACAGCGATTGGGCCTATATAGTCCGGCGGCGCTAATAAGGCCGTAATTAATGCATAAGAGCAAAGGCAGGATAAAATGCCCCAGCGTAAGCCCATAAAAACAGACGCAAAAATATAAGTAATCGGGAAAACATAGGGGGCAGACGCATAATAAAAGTCGCCGCGAAGGCTTTCCAGCCCCAGCGCAGTCACTGTGAGGACGGCGGTGATGACCAGTTTAAATAGCGTCAAACGGGACAAGGTCCATGCATTCGCTACCCTTAGGTACTCACTCGTCCGTGCAGCACCTGAATGGGCGCTGCGTCGTTGCTCTATGCCTACTACGTCGCTTAATGACCCGACGTCAAGCGTCGAGTTGAACGGTTGGGCGCCATCATCCTTGATTGCCATCCCTTTACTCATCTGAAGTAATGAAGCCGATAATTCTGACACAAACGGTAGACCCTCAACACCTCTTTGTTTGGTGAAGAATGCAGCTTTGTTAACCTGAGGCGTGTCTCTGCACAGTGGCGTTTGCTCAAAAACAGGCTCAATTTGCGCAGCATTAACCGGCGAGGGGGCAGAGACACCGGTGTAGTAAGACAGAGCACCTCAGCTGTACGCGCATGGATAGATAGGGAGCCCACAGACGCACAGCAGTACCAGCAATGCCGAGCGACAATAGCAGAGTGGAGTCTGTGATGGCTTGTTGGAGCGGGACAAGCCCGCGTTGGTTAGTAAAGACTTTTTGGAAAGAGCATAAAAAACCAATCCTGAACTCGTTGCCAACCGCTGCGGGAGGGCTGTCGAGTGCGAGTCTCTTCACTGTTACGCCAAATTAAACGGCTTTTGGGGTCACGCTCGACCCGCCAACTGTTTGCTGGACTGATGTCTTGTTCAATGGCCTCAGCTAACGCACTAGCGAGACTCTCACTATCGATGACCGCGAACATTTCCGAGTTAATAAGAGCTGAGCGCGGGTCAAAATTTGCAGAGCCCACGATAGAGAAACGGCGATCGATGACCATGGATTTCGAATGTAGCCCCATAACCTTTGCATGCATGGGTGCCGTATCAACCACCGTTAATTTGATGGCCGCATCATGACGGGCCTCGTAAAGTGCGATGCCCGCGTCGACCATAGGGCCCCGCCAAGCCTTGTAGTGGCTGTTCACCGCGGGTACGTCTTGAGAGGCGAGAGAGTTGGTATGCAGTTTTACGTCTACACCCCGCTCATTGAGCTGCTGCAGCATTGCAACACCTGGTTCATCTGGTATGAAGTAGGCGTTGGTAATCAGCAATTCACGCTGGGTTTTTGGAACTATCTCAAAAACAGCTTCTAAAAGATCAGCACTGATACCGTCAGATTGCGGGCGATCAGTGAACACCTCACTGGTCCCCAAATGTAAAGACGAGGTGAGGGCCTCTAAGGAAGACCGCCAGTCTATAGGCGTAACAGAAAACTGCTCCAGCTGAGGTGAGTCAGCTAGCTCTTCTAGGACCTCATCTCGGACGCTATGAAAGTCTTTTTCGGCTCGCTGCCTCTGGTCTTTGTTAGCGGAAATCACCCAGCCGCTATTCCAAAAAAGGTCGAATATAGCGCTGGTCTGGCGGGCTATTACACCGACGCCTAGAACATCAATGTCACGAAAATTTAGCGCTTCGCTAAGCCCCATGTACTCATCGCCAATATTTCTCCCACCAAGAATCACCGCTCGATTATCGACAATTAGAGATTTATTGTGCATGCGGTGGTTAAGTTGGGAAAAGTGCGTGGCAAACTCCAGTCCCCATCCCAAAGATTTGCGATTTTCTGCGCTGTTGAAAAGCCGCAGTGTAATGTTGGGGTGGCCGACCATAAGGGTGCCAATAGCGTCGCGGGCCTCTCCTTGCTGTTTACCCGTCGCCAAGGTGCCCATGTCATCAATAATAACTCGAACTTTTACACCGCGATCGGCGGCATCAATGAGTCTGCTCGTAATGAGCATGCCGGTGCTATCGCCGTGGTACAGGTAGTATTGGGTGTCAATACTTTGGGTCGCTGAATCGATGAGGGCCAGCCGCCAGTTGAGTGCGTCTTCGCTTCGATTGAGTAACTTAAATCCTGAAACTTCAGAGCTTTCAGAGCCCCCATGCAGGCTTTTTTCTTCTGTTTTTTGCGCGGCACCACTGCGTTGATGAATAGCAGTTTCGAGGTTGGCTAGTGGTCCGTCGATTGCGGCTCCCATCGAAAACTCTGCCTCAGGAACTTCAAAGGGCGTCCTTACAGTGGTTGCGCAGCCAGCCAAAACCATGAGTAGGGTAGCGGTACAAATACTGCGAGCTGTATTCAAATTTAGTGCCATAGAGTTACCAACTGTATTTGGCTAACCGGGTCTTGGGTTCGGCTGGTAAATTAGCTGCCACCAAAAGAACATTTTTTGCCGCGCGCTTTGCTAGACCCCGGTGTATAAATCTCACGGCATGCTGCGGCTTCGAGCTCATGCTAATAGAGGCGCAGCCAATTGGACACCCTCATCGCGGCGCCTTGCTGAGGTCGGGTACGAGTCGCCTAATTCCTTTGGCTTTCTTGCTCTGCTCAGCTCGTAGATGCTGTGAAGGTGGTCGAGCTGCAGGTCGTGTTTAAGCACCTTATTTATTGGGAATCTCGTATTGATCGAACTTCTCACGAGATTTGGTTACCACCACTTTGCGTTTGCCGTTTTCACGTTTTAGCAGCGCATCCAATTTTTTAAACCGCGCATAAACAACGCCATCTCTTTCGCCATCGTAAAACGTTGCCTTCACTGCAACTTCTGCTTTTTCACTATTCACATAAGCTAAGGGGATGGTGGTTTTACCGTTGGAGAAGTGGACTTCGGCTTCGCCGCTTAAATTCTTGACGGCCATCAAGTTGGATAAAAATTTAGGGGGGTTACTTTTATTGTCAACGAACGCAACCAGTGGCCTTGTATCGCTCACGCTGAGCGTTGCTTTGGCATCTAAGGCTAAGGGTTGTTGTACGGTACCTTCTGCCGATGTCAATTCGAGAGCCGCGGACCAATAATCACCGTCAAAATTTTCTTCATTACCATCGACGCGAACGTTAAATAATCGTAGCGTTGAGCCGCTCAAATTTGCTTTAAATTCACGGGGTATTCCGCTAGGGATAGCAATGTCAGCGTCAATATCAGCCTCAAAGCTTTGCTCGTCGACTTGTATTTTTACCGCGGTAGAGTCGAGCTGAATGGAGCCGTTCATGCTCTCTTCGCCGAAGGCTATGTCAGCGTCTAGGCGAGTAGTACCGCCGGCAAAGGTGTAAGGGCTTTCTGGAGGTAAGTACCTATTGAAAGTCGCCATATCAATGACCGTCGCATCATCGATTAACAAGTTGAAGGTATTCATTGCGCGGCGCTTGCGTGCGGCGTCGTCAGCCCACAGCTCTTGAAAACTCTTGTCGGGGTCCGGGTAGATATAATTTGAGCCACTGTAATCTAGGCGCAGCGTATTGCCTTTGAGGAACGGTTCACTCGCGCCTACTTCTGAGGCGCGCAACGAATCGTAGCCAACACTGAGCCCCATGGGGCTGTCAGCGTCGGTTGGGGTATGAATCAGTACGGTGCCTTGACCCGATATATCGACATCACGAATCGTCACACCGAGGTTATTTGCAGAGGCCTTGAGCTGAGTGCCCGCGCGCACATATCCGTCACGCAATACTAGACGGCCCTCTACTTGGCCGGCGCCTGTAATATCAAGATCGCCAAGGCCGGTTGTAAAGATGTTGATGAAATTGAAATTCTCCATACCAACATCGAGCTGCACATCGGTATAACCAAAGCGCAGCATACGTTTTCCTCGATGTTCGCTACGAATCAGCGGCGTGAAACCAAGAGCACCCTGCAATGTGCCGCCCTTATAGGCTTGTGCAGTTCCGTTGAGGTAAGCGGGTCCAAGGTTGAGATCAGCGTTCGCGATATCCAGCCAAAATTTGCCACGCCGCGTTTCCATGTACATGTCACCGGTTGCCGAGCCGCTGGCTGTTCCCTGAATGTTGAACACCCAAAACTTGTGATTGCCCTGAGCTTGCAGCCCGCTCAGATGGATTTTCCATGGTCGTTTACTTTTAAGCGGAGTTGTTTCGACGGGGACGACTTCTCTGCCAGTTATTGGCGGGAAGTATGCGAGTAACTGACTGTAGTCGCGCTCGGGTTTCAGTCGCGGGCGCTGTCGATAGTCGATGTCTGTTGCCTCGATGTCAGAGATATAAACCTCCTTTAAGACCAAGGGCAGCAACGCAATCGAGCCCGACCCCGATGTTGCAAGAACCTCCCATTGTTGGGTCCGGCTTTGGCCATTGGCGACGATGCCCTCAGCATGCACGCGAAATGGGTAAAAGCTCCAGGCGCGCTCCCAAGAGACTTGAAATTTCTCGGGTTTAATTTTATTCACCAAATCTTGAGTAATAGAGAGGTGCAGCGCGGTATTGATAATGAGTAGGTAAGCAAGTTGAGCGATTACAACAATGCCCACGATGCGCTTAGTCAGTGCTTTGAAATTCGTCAATGTGTAGATCTCTATTTTTATGGTGTTAGTGTGGCTCAGGCCGTACGTTTTACGCTGCAGGGCACGCCGCTAGTAGTGGCTAATCGTAGCTTTTTTCGCCTGTATAAATCGCCGTGGCCTATTGGCGGTTGGCCTCCCGCTATCTCGCTGTTAACCGTGTGGAATAGCACTGTGAGTTGCTAAGCCCATGTTTCTATTGGTTTATTTTCCAGTAACTCTCAGGGTTGGGCTAATAAGCAGTTGTTTTTTAACTGAAATGTTCAAAAGGCGACAGTTTGTCATTGTTCCGGGTTTGGCGGACATAAGCCCTTGAGCTTCTCTCTGGGTTGGGCGTTACGCCAGAAGTGGCAAGGCGTTATCTCTCACCAAGAGCGGTCGTAGGGGGGTTATCCAAAGGCTAAAATCTATCGACCGGGCTTTACGACGCTTACAGGCTTTAGGGTGGATCGCGCTATTGCGATAAAGGTGTCTTGAACCATTTTTTGCATCAATTGAGTGCGCCCCTCGTGACGATGCTTTTCAAGGTTTTGTTCAAAATGACTGGCGATGCTGGCTAGATAATTTGCGGCACCTCGCAAATCATGCCTAGACCAAGTGGAGCCTGCGGTTTCAAGCGCCTCTACATATCTGTCAACTGTGTCGCTCTGATAGCGGTTCATGAGTTTGGCTAAGCCCGCGTCGTCATTAATGCTAGCAAACAGTGCGTTATCCAATTTCACAGCGCTAGGGCCGCCGGTTACGGTAGCAATGTATCGCTCGATAAATTCCGCAATAGAGTTCTCAGGCGTAACGCTCGCATAAGCTTGATCAAACGCGTCCAATTTTTCGCTAAGACGCTGACCTAAGATAATTTCCACAACGGCAAATTTTGTTGGAAAGTAGTCGTAAATGGTGCCTACGCCAATACCGGCCGCACTGGCAATTTTACGCAGTGTAAGTTTTGAATAGCCCAATTCGATAAGCACCAACTTCGTCGCGTCAATAATTCTCTGCTTCCGGGCAATTGCACGTTCTTGCTGGGGCTCTCGCCTTTTGCTCATTCTTGCATCCTCAAGTTTTACCACTGCGCTATTTTGGATTGACTGTACCTCAGACACCGTCAATAATGCGAACATATGTTCGGATTATTTGATGTTTGGGATTAACAACATGCTTGAGCTAAATCACAGCGATATTTTGGCGCTTCGAAGCGCGCTGATAAAAGCACTGGAGAGCCTGCCGCTTGATCAATCGACAATGGCAAATGAGGGGGTTGCCCTATCTGAGCACCAACTACTGAACAATCAGTTGGCAGAATTAGGTCTTTTTGACTTGGCACGACCACAAGCGCTGGAGGGCTACACCGATCGGCATGGGGCGATCGCTGCGGTCTTGGATGAGCTTGGCCGTAAGTTGATACCTACCACCTTGGTAAATACCGTTACGGCTCTGTCGCTGTGTGGTTCGACTAACTCCCTGCCTGATCAAAGCGCACTTGTTTCGAGTATTGCGGCCGGGGACAGTGTGATTGCCCTGGCGGGCAACGCGGCGTGTGTTCCTTATATCGACAACAGCCATTCCTTGGTGGTCGATGAGAGCGGCCGTGTATCTGGATGCGTTTCATTGGTTGAGTATGGCGAACTAGCGACCCATACCTTGCTGTGTATTCAGCAGAAAAATCGTGCTCAACCAACGCAGTTTTTTTTGGTTGAGCACGGTCAGTGTGTGAAGGTCGTTAAGCAAAAGGTGAACGATCCACTCGCCGCGTTTTCCAGACTGGAATTTAGTCATGCTGAGACTCAAGCACTGTCTGATGTTGACCAGCAGGCCATCGAATGGGCTCAGATGAGTGGGCTGTGTGCCTTGGCGGCAGAACAAGCCGGGGCCTCGCAGGCAATTTTTGACCTGACTATTGAATACTTGAAAACGCGGTATCAGTTCGGAAGGGCGGTGGGCTCATTTCAGGCAGTAAAACATATGGTTGCTGATTTACTGGTTGAGCTTGAATCCTCAAAAAGCGCCGTGATTGCTGCGGCCACGGCGCTGGATCGGCAATTACCAGATATGAGGCGTGCCGTGCATTTAGCCGCGTTTACCTGCGCCGACGTCTTTCGAGAAATATCGGCTCAGGCAATACAGCTGCACGGTGGTATTGCTTACACGCGAGAACACTGCGCCCATCTCTATTGGCGACGTGCCAGAACTTGGATGCCTATGTTTGGCAGTTCGGATCAACATCGTGACTGCTACTTAGCCACCTGGGAGCACTGAGATGAACCCACTAAAACCCGACGATTCCCCCGACGTGGTCAAGGCGTTTACCGAGCAATGGTTGGAAGACCATTGGGATGCGGCGTTAGGCTGTGAGAAGGGTGCCCATGATTACGACGAAAAATCATGGCTCGCTCGTGTCTTTGAGGCGGGTCTCATGGTTCCAACCTGGCCGCGTGAATGGTTTGGCTTGGGCTTGAGTTCGAAATCGGCGCGGGCAATTGAAAAGCTATTCACACGGCACAAGGTCCCCGGTGCAGCGAGAGATCGTTATCATCTTGGGGCCATTACGTTGTTTAAAACGGGCTCTGAATCGCTTAAGCGGGACCTATTGCCGGTGTTGCTTAAAGGGCCTATTTGTTGCTTGCTTTACTCCGAGCCTAACGCGGGGTCTGACTTGGCTGGTGTGCGTACCCGGGCTGACTATGACAATGGACAGTATCGCATTAATGGGCAAAAGGTCTGGACTTCTAATGCGGTCGATGCGGAATACGGCATGCTCTTGGCTCGCACTGATTGGGATGTGCCCAAGCACAAGGGTGTTTCCTTTTTTCTGTTTCCCATGAAGCAAGCCGGGGTCGAGGTTAGGCCGATCAACCAGATTACCGGTGAGTCGGAGTTCAATGAGGTCTTCATAACAGACGCGTTGGTGCCCGAAGAGCACTTACTGGGTGAGGTCAATGAAGGTTGGAAGTCATTTCAGCTCGCCATTGCTTATGAGCGCCTGATTATGGGCCAGGGTATTACGGAGCGTCGGCGAAAAAGTGCTCCGGGCGATGTGCCAAAACTGATTCGTATCGCCCAATCAACCGGACAAATTGAAGATTCACATCAACGACAAAAAATTGCTCAGGCCCTCGCTTACCGAGAGCTCAATAAGCTGAATAATAATCGTGCCAAAGAGGAGCTGGCGAGCACCGGTTCTACAGCACTTATGTCGCTGAGTAAGTTGGCCATGTCGCGAATTCAGCATGGAGAGGCGCGTATTGCTAGCGACTTGCTCGGTGCTAACGGGATTTTAGATGATGCTGATCACCCTGACGCAAGCCACGCGCATTTTGATGCTGCAAAGGCCTATATGAATTCAATTGGTGGAGGTACCGATCAAATCCAGCGAAATATTATTGCGGAGCGCGTACTGGGGCTGCCCCGTGAGCCTGAGGTAGATCGTGACGTTGCCTTTAAAGACGTAACGATGGGCCCGGCGTGATGGCTTACAAGCGTATTTGGAAAAGCCCCGTGGTTGATAAAAGGCATTCCGTAAGCGCTTTAGGTTTTATGCTGCTTTTGTTGTTGCTGGCCCCTCTGTGTTCGGTGGCCGCCACCGAGGTCCCTAGCGATGTTTTCCTCTCCGAATTTTATCGGGATCAAGGTGGCTACGGTCAGCCCGGGAAAGTCTTGAAAGTGGAGCCACTGTCAGAAAAACAGCAGCTCGCTGAGGCCGAAGAAAGTCTGCGGGTTTTATATACTTCTACAGAGGGGCTTTGGGAAAAAGACTTAGTGGCCGTATCGGGGGTGCTTTACTTGCCCAAGGGTGAGGCGCCGGCATCGGGTTGGCCCTTGGTGTCATGGTCTCATGGAACGGTGGGTATCAACGACCGATGCGCGCCATCATGGAACGGTAGGCAAGCCCAAGATGAGAATTACTTAAATGAGTTTTTGGTTCGAGGCTTTGCCGTGGTTGCCTCAGATTATCAAGGCTTGGGTACCTTGGGCTTGCATCCGTATTTGGCA
>ERZ1047821.644-NODE-644-length-24864-cov-5.078238_pt1 | contig 24864 bp, 11 predicted proteins | sample MGYA00383096_ERZ1047821 | MGnify/ENA primary metagenome ERZ1047821 (study PRJEB29581, sample SAMEA5548366) | metagenome | biome: marine; feature: coastal; material: water | depth 25 m | study: Short-term variability in the microbial, nano- and picoplankton... | reverse complement strand
CCCAACTTTAGACCGTGAATCCGATCAGTTGCGATTCCTTTAGCAGACAAAAAAAGAATTGGCACATCGCTCAACTCACGGATATCCTTACAAAGATCAAAGCCACTATATTCAGGAAGCATAACATCTAGAATAACCAAATCAAACTGAATAATTTTTAATATTGACTCTTTCGCTCTCATCCCATTTTGAAATGAACGCACCTTAAAACCCTCTATTTCAAGATTTAGCTTGACTAGCTCAACAATGTTTTCCTCGTCTTCTATTAAACAAATATTCTTCATTTTCGTTTGTAAATTACAAGCCTTATATTTGTGTACAAAATTAACAAATCTATGCCGTTCAAAAGGTTTTAACCAAATGCGGCGTCTAAAATTTTAAAAAAACAATTCTATGAGAAATCTTTTTACCCTCTTTTTTTGTGTTCAATTCGTGTTCGCTGGATTTTCACAAGGAAAAACATTAGAAGTTCAACAAATTAAAAATCTGAAAGAAATCCCTTCAATTGAACTAGCGTCTCCTGACTTAAGTTTAATTCATGCACAGGATATTGATCGGGAAAAAAATGGAGAATTATACAGAATAGGTGTTTGCTTAGAATCAAATATTAACACATCCGACTTTGGTGAATGGAATATTAGTAATGATGGGTCAAGAAACTGGAAATTACGTATTTCTTCTCAAGGCGCAGAAGCCTTAAGTTTTTTGTTCTCAAAGTTTGTTCTGTACGGAGAAACTGTTTTGACTATTCGAGACATTAACGGAAAGCTTGTCCACAAACCAATGACAAGTGCCGACGTTATAGATCATCACATGCAAAACGCTGCTTTATGCTTTGGAGATAACCTGATTATTGAAATACAAGAACCGTCAAATACACAAACTTCCGATATATTTATTGACAGGGTAATTTATAACTACCGCTCTACAGGTAATCCCAATGCTCAAAAAATAAACGAATCTGATCCATGCGAGGTCAATGTAAATTGCTCACCTGTTGGAGATTCTTGGCAAGACGAAAAAGACGGAGTCGCACGAGTTTATTGTGTAGAAGGAAATCAAGCAGGCTGGTGCACTGGTTCGCTAGTAAATAATACAGCTCAAAATTGTAAGCCTTACTTTCTTACGGCGCTACATTGCGGAGTGACATCCTCTACTGCAAATATGAACCAATGGCGTTTCTATTTTAGATACGAATCCCCAAACTGCAACAACCCAAGTTCTGCAGGAACTTTAGATGACCATTATATTACTGGTTGTTTTAGGATTTCCGATTCAAATGACGGTGGCGGTAATTCTGGTTCTGACTTTTTATTGGTTCAGATGGGTGCGGCAAGTAACGAAACTTCAACAATTAACACCCTGAAATCAGCAAGCTTTAGTGCATATTGGAATGGATGGAATGCAAACAATTCTGCTTCGAATGGAGGAGCAAGTATTCATCATCCTGCCGGTGACATAAAAAAAATATCAACCTTTAACGGCTCAACTAGTAGTACTTCATGGGGTTCTGCCTCAGGATCTCACTGGCAACTTTCTTGGTCATCAAATGCAAATGGACATGGTGTTACCGAAGGTGGTTCATCAGGTTCTCCCCTATTCAACAATAGTGGATTAATTATAGGAACTTTAACTGGAGGTAGTTCTTATTGCACCTCTCAAACATCTCCTGATTTATATGGTAAAATGTCATTTCATTGGACATCCAATGGATCTCCGAATAATGAGAAACTTAAACCATGGCTTGACCCCATTAATTCGAATGCAATGACACTAAATGGTTCGTCAGACCCTTGTTCTGCTCCTTCAGCACCAACTACAGACTTTTCGGCAAATTCTACCAATGTAGCACCCGGAACGACGGTGAGTTTTTCTGACATGACCTCTGGCGTTCCAGATACATGGTCTTGGAGTATTACCCCTGGAACAGGTTGGGCTTATGCTGCAAGCACCAATTCTAGTTCTCAGAATCCTCAAGTAACCTTTAACACGGTAGGTCAATATACTGTTCAACTAACGGCTTCAAATTCAATTGGTTCTGATACAGAAAATAAAACCAATTATATCACTGTTGAAGAAACACCTTGTGAGCTTTCAACAAATGCTGTACTTAAAGTTTCTTTATTGACAGACAACTATGCTCCCGAAACATATCTGGAGGTCACAAACAGCAGCGGTACAGTAGTATGGTCTGAAGGGAACGAAAATGTAGCAGGCAACTTTGGAACAGGTCAAGAGAACCCCGACGCTGATCCTACAAGTCCTTTATCCAATACAACCCAATATGACTGGGATGTCAGCTTACCTCAAATTGATTGTTACACCTTTGCCATTTACGATTATTACGGAGATGGCCTTGGAGCATCACAATGGGGTGGTTCAGATGGAAACCTTCAATTAAAAAACAATTCCGGAGCAAATATATACACGATAAGTGCAGCGGATTTTGGAGGAGAGGAAAGTGTAACTGTTGAAAACACAGGAACAGTAAGCCTTAATGAAATAACGAACAATCAAGTTGCGATTTATCCTAATCCAGCTGAAGATCAAATCACAATTGATTTATCGAAGCTAGACGCGAAGAATGCGGCTATTGAAATCATCGATATCACAGGAAAAACAATTGATGCTTATTCACTTGATAGCAATACAAAACTACAAATTGATTTGGGCTCTTATGCCAATGGAATTTATCAAGTTAAAATATCCACCAATGGTTCTGCCATTGTAAAGCAGTTTGTAAAAAAATAACAACTCAATATTTATAAATGAAAAGGGCTTAACGGCCCTTTTTTTTGTTTACAGATACGTGTTTTCATATCTCTTCTACGTGTTTTTACGCAGTCCTTTCTCATAGTCATCATGTAATTTCTTATGTGCATCACATAATGGTGAATCAAAACTAAAAAAGACCCGCATCTTTGATTCATACAAACAACAAAAACACATTACCATGACTGCTCCTTTTATCTTAGCCCTATCTCTTTTAGCAAGCCCATTAAACGACAATATCAACACCACACCTTCAGAACCAGTAGAGTCTGTTGTTTCAAAGAGCCTGACCATCTCATGGAATGATTCAAATATTGATGAGATTGAATTAAGATCTGAATACAATATCATGATTCCATCGATAATGACAGAGGGTTCGATGCAAATCCACCTAAATAATTTGGTTGATGGGTGTTACTTTCTGGTTCTTAAAACAGAAGGGGAAATAAAAGAAATTCGTGAATTCAAAGTAGAAAACATGATTCTTTTGGCAGTAAACAATACTGAAAACAAATAAATTATTTCAACTCATTATTGACTAAACCCAACCTTAATTCGTCTTTTTAATTGATGGATTTTACTCTATACTTTCCCTAAAGCAAAATATTGCGATTCAATGTCCATTTAAAAGCAGTAAATTAATACCTTTGTTCTATAGTTATTATTCTGATTTGATGGATGAATTATCATATATCGGCAATGCCGATCCAAGTGCCATAGATTATTTATATAAACAATATCAAAAAGATCCTGATAGCGTGGATTTGGGCTGGAAAAAGTTCTTTGAAGGATTCGAGTTCGCTCACATCAATTATGAAGACACTGGAGATATTCCTGAAAATTTTCAAAAAGAATTCAAGATTATTAACCTGATCAATGGTTACCGCTCACGAGGACACCTATTCACCAAAACAAATCCAGTAAGAGAAAGGAGGAAATACGCTCCTGATTTGAATATTGAAAACTTTGGATTAACCAAAGAAGACTTAAAAACTACATTTCAAGCAGGAGAACAAGTAAACATAGGCCCTGCTACACTTCAAGAAATCATTGATCATTTAGAGCTTACTTATTGTCAATCCATAGGGATTGAATTCATGTATATGCGGGGACCTGACAGACTTGAATGGTTTCGAAATAAAATTGAAATAAAAAACCGCCCCACTTTTAACGAATCCAGAAAGCTTAAGCTTTTTAATATGCTCGTCAAGGCCCATGGATTTGAATCGTTTCTTGGAAAAAAATTCGTTGGACAAAAAAGATTTTCAATTGAAGGAGGCGAATCTCTAATTCCGGCTCTTGATGTTCTTGTGTCGAAAGGGGCTGAGCTTGGAGTAAAAGACTTTGTTATGGGTATGGCTCATAGAGGAAGATTGAATACCCTTACCAATATTTTCAAAAAGAGACCCAAGGATATCTTTTCAGAGTTCGAAGGAAAGGAATTTGACTTTGAAACAACGTTTGATGGGGATGTAAAATATCATCAAGGCTTTACGTCAGAAGTTACTTTAGACAACGGAGAAAAAATAGGAATGACCCTTGCGCCAAACCCTTCTCACCTTGAAGCTGTAAATACGGTAGTGGAAGGAATTGCAAGAGCAAAGATAGATCATGAATTAAAAGATGAGGGACTTGTTTGTCCTGTACTTATTCATGGTGATGCGGCGATTGCTGGTCAAGGAATTGCTTATGAAACCATTCAAATGGCGCAATTAGATGGCTATAGAACTGGAGGAACAATACACATTATAGTGAACAACCAGGTTGGTTTTACAACCAATTATTTAGATGGAAGATCTTCAACCTATTGTACAGATGTGGCAAAAACTACTCTTTCTCCAGTATTTCATGTGAATGGGGATGACATAGAAGCAGTAGTTACAGCAGTTGAGATTGCGATGGAGTATCGCCAGCTTTTTCATCGTGATATTTTTATCGATCTTCTCTGTTATCGAAAATATGGTCACAACGAGGGAGATGAACCAAAATTTACTCAACCCAAATTATACAGCTTAATTGGGAAACACCCCAACCCGAAAGAAATCTATTTTGGAGACCTTAATAATTCAGGCGTACTAGAGAAAAGAAAGGCCATTGAAATTGAAAGTGAATACGCTCAATTTTTGGAAGACGAATTCGCATTGTCAAGACAATCTGAAAAAGCGTTAGTACATGAGTTTTTAAGTGAAACATGGAAGGATTATCGTTATGGCAACATCAAAGATTTCGACAGATCTCCTGAAACTGGAGTTGATTTAGAATCGTTAAAAACACTAGGTAAAAAACTTTCCACACTTCCAGAAGGAAATAAATATTTCAGAAAAATCAATAAAATATTTAAGGATCGACTCAATTCTTTTGAAAAAAATTCTTTGGATTGGGGCTGTGCCGAAATGTTGGCCTACGCTTCGCTTTTGGTTGAAGGACATGCAGTAAGAATTTCAGGTCAAGATGTAGAGCGCGGAACCTTTTCTCACCGACATGCAGTTGTTATTACAGAAGATAAAGAAGACCAGATAGAAACCTTGAATTTATTATCAACGGACCAAGCAGGTTTTTCAATCTACAATTCTCTTTTAAGTGAGTACGGGGTTTTAGGTTTCGAATATGGATATTCTCTAGCCACTCCTAACGATCTCACCATTTGGGAAGCTCAATTTGGAGATTTTTTTAATGGTGCTCAAATCGTTATTGATCAGTTCATTTCTGCTGGAGAAGATAAGTGGGCAACTCCAAGTGGATTAGTTCTACTTCTCCCTCATGGATATGAAGGTCAGGGTGCAGAACATTCAAGTGGTAGAATGGAAAGGTTTTTACAACAATGTGCTGACCAAAACATGCAAATTGTAAATGCATCTTCTCCAGCTAACTATTTTCACCTTTTACGAAGACAATTAAAAAGAGAATTTAGAAAGCCTTTGGTCGTTTTTACACCAAAAGTTCTTCTTCGTCACCCTATGGCTGTTTCGACAATTGAGGAAATGTCAAAAGGTGGATTTTCTGAGGTCATTGATGACCCTGAAGCAAATACAAATAAAATAGACAGCCTGGTTTTATGTTCGGGTAAAATCTATTACGAGATGAAACAAAAAGCGAAGGACTTAAATGTTAAAAACATGGCTTTCGTTCGAGTGGAACAGTTGTATCCTTGGCCAGAAAATCAGCTAAATAAAATTCGAGATAAGTACAACGCGAAAAATCTTATTTGGGCACAGGAAGAACCTGCAAATATGGGCGCATGGACACATGTTGCCATGCAGCTTCGAGATGAAAATATAAAAGGAATATGCAGACCTGCCAGCGCAGCTTCAGCTGAGGGATCAAAAAACCTGCATGAAAAACGATTGGAAATTTTATTTCAAGAAATTTTTTCATTCGCTAAAACAATAAATAATAAATAATAAGGATATGGGTTTGTTACAAATGAAGGTTCCTAGTCCAGGAGAATCAATTTCTGAAGTGGAAATCGCAGCATGGCTTGTTAGTGAAGGTGATTATGTTTTTAAAGACCAGGCAATTGCTGAAGTAGACTCAGACAAAGCAACACTTGAGCTCCCTGCTGAAGAAAGTGGTATAATCGCATTTCAAGCTGAGGAAGGAGATGTTGTTCAAGTAGGTCAAGTGGTGTGTACAATTGATACCAGTGCAGAAAAACCAAAAGATACTCCTGAAATAAAAAAGATTGATAGCCCTGACTCTTCAAATGAAACCCCTACAGCACCAAATCTTCAGTCTGACAGTAAAAAAACTTATGCTACAGGACATCCTTCCCCTGCCGCATCTAAATTAATGAATGAAAATAACCTTGAAGCAGAAGATATTCAAGGAACAGGTAGAGATGGTAGAATAACCAAACAAGATGTGATCAATACGGCAAGCTCCGGGGGTAATGGATATGAACCGGAAGGAAGAAAAACTTCTAGAGAAAAAATGTCCATGCTGAGAAGAAAAATTGCTCAGCGTTTGGTAGCTGTCAAGAATGAAACGGCCATGCTTACTACTTTTAATGAAGTTGACATGAAACCAATTATGGATCTAAGGAAAAAATACAAAGAAGCCTTTGCCGAAAAATTTGGTGTTAATCTTGGATTTATGTCATTTTTTACCAAGGCGGTTACAGAATCCTTAAAACTAGTTCCAACAGTAAATGCACAACTAGGAGACAAAGAAATTATTTTACATGAATATGCTGATATAGGCATCGCTGTTTCATCTCCAAAAGGACTTATGGTTCCCGTTGTTAGAAATGCTGAAGCAATGGAGCTTCACGAAATTGAAGCAGATATTAAAAGATTGGCGATTAAAGCAAGGGATGGAAAAATAACTCCTGATGAAATGACAGGGGGTACTTTCACTATAACCAATGGCGGTGTTTTTGGATCTATGCTATCCACTCCTATCATCAACCCTCCTCAGTCTGCAATATTAGGAATGCACAACATTGTTGAAAGACCTGTCGCTATTGACGGGAAGGTTGAAATTAGACCTATTATGTATGTAGCTCTGTCGTACGACCATAGAATTATAGATGGTAAAGAATCTGTTGGTTTTTTGGTAAATGTTAAAGAACTATTGGAAAATCCAGAACAAATGTTATTTGCTTCAGAAGACCCTTCAGTTATGTTTCCAAACATATAATTTAGCTCAATCTTATTGAATTATCTTAAGCACATTATATTGGCGCCATACTCCTTGTATTTGTTATCTTTGTTGCCCTTAACAACTTATCATGTCTAAAGTCAGAAAGCAAGATGCCCTAGATTATCATTCAGGGGGCAAACCGGGAAAAATTGAGGTCGTACCAACAAAACCTTATGCCACACAAAGAGATTTATCGTTGGCCTATTCTCCAGGTGTAGCAGAACCCTGCTTAAGAATAGCAGAAAACGTTGATGATGTATACAAGTACACCAGCAAATCAAACCTTGTCGCGGTAATCTCCAACGGCACTGCGGTACTGGGTCTAGGAGACATTGGGCCTGAGGCTTCAAAGCCTGTAATGGAAGGGAAAGGATTGTTATTTAAAATATTCGCAGATATTGATGTTTTCGATATCGAAATCGATGCAAAAGACCCAGAGCTTTTTATTCAGACTGTTAAAGCTATTGCTCCAACTTTTGGAGGAATAAATCTTGAAGACATCAAAGCTCCTGAGGCTTTTGAAATTGAAAGAAGACTAAAGAAAGAGTTGAACATTCCAATCATGCATGATGACCAGCATGGCACAGCGATTATTTCTTCTGCTGCTCTGCTAAACGCATTAGAGATTGCCAATAAAAAAATTGATAAAATTAAAGTTGTGGTATCAGGTGCAGGTGCATCTGCCCTATCTTGTGCTCAGCTATATCACTCTCTAGGTGTCAAGCTTGAAAATATTTTCATGTTTGATTCAAAAGGTTTGCTTTGCAAAAGCAGAAAAGGTTTAGATGTCATGAAACAACAATTCGCTGTTCACGATTCGAGTATTGCATTCGAAAATGCATTCAAAAAAGCGGATGTTTTTCTTGGTTTATCAAGAGCTGGGCTTGTCTCCAAAGACATGATTGCCAAAATGAGTAAAAACCCTATTGTATTCGCCTTAGCCAATCCCGAACCTGAAATATCATACAAGCAAGCCACATCAGTTAGAAAAGATATCATCATGGCGACGGGTCGCTCTGACCACCCCAATCAGGTCAATAATGTTCTTGGGTTTCCATTTATTTTTCGCGGAGCCCTTGATGTAAGAGCAACCACGATCAATGAAGAAATGAAACTTGCTGCCGTTCATGCCATTGCTGCCCTTGCTAAAGAGACCATTCCAGAGGAAGTTATTGAAGCTTATGGCGGTTCAAATATTTCTTTTGGCAAAGACCAGATTATCCCAAAACCACTTGACCCTAGACTAATTTACTGTGTTGCACCAGCAGTTGCTAAGGCTGCTATTGATTCGGGAGTCGCCAAAAACCCAATTAAGGATTGGGAGCAATATGACCATCAACTTAAAAAGAGACTGGGACTCGATAATAAACTTCTAAGAAATATTACCATTAAAGCCCAAAATAATTTAAAGAAGGTTGTCTTTGTTGAGGCTGATAATGTAAAAGTACTTCGAGCTGCGCAAATGGCCTTTGAGGAAGGTGTTGCTATCCCCATTCTTCTCGGTAAAAAGAACATTATCGAAGATTTAATGGATGAATATGCCATTGAGCTTCCAGGCCTTGAAATTATTGATCCGAAATCGGATGATCAAAAAGATAAACGGAATAGTTACGGAAAAGTATTCTTTGAAAACCGAAAAAGAAAGGGTTTTACCGAATATGAAGCCATTCAAATCATGAGAGAAAGGAATTATTACGGCTCGATGATGGTTGAACAGGGTGATGCAGATGCCATGATTACAGGTGTAACGAGAGGATACAGAACCTGTATAAAACCAGCCATTCAGTGCGTTGGACTGAATAAAGATGTAAATGTGGTTTCTGGAATGTACATATTAAACACAAAAAGAGGGCCTTTATTTCTTGCTGACACAACAATAAATCTAAATCCTAACGCAGAGGAAATTGCGGAGATTACTGTGAATGTGGCAAAAACAATTAGAAAATTCAATATTGTTCCAAAAATTGCACTGTTAAGCTATTCTAACTTTGGATCATCTCCAGGTGAAGATGCAGATAAGATGTCTAAAGCCGTTCAATTGCTTCATGATAATCACCCCAACATTATTGTAGATGGTGAAGTCCAGGCAAATTTCGCATTGGATTCCGAACTAATGAATGATAAGTTTTCATTTTCTCAATTGGCAAATAAACAAGTGAATACATTGATTTTTCCGAATCTATCTTCAGGAAATATATCATATAAACTATTACAACAAATGACGGATGGCGATGCGATTGGACCAATACTCATTGGTTTGAACAAATCTATCCATGTTATGCAGCTTGGGGCAAGTGTCCGAGAAATTAATAACATGGTAAAAATCGCAGCAATTCAGTCCCAAAACAAAAAATAATGATTGCACAAATAAAAGGAAAACTCATTGAAAAAAACCCAACCAACCTCATCATTGACTGTAATGGAGTAGGTTACGAAATAAAAATTTCATTAAATACTTTTAGCGCATTAGGTGACAATGAAGCCATCAAGGTATATACCAAATTAATTGTTCGTGAAGACGCCCAAATACTTTATGGTTTCTATTCAAAAGAGGAACGTGACATGTTTAATTTACTCATTAGCGTTTCAGGAATTGGACCGAATACTGCCATGATCATGTTATCCTCTTTAATTCCTTCAGAAGTTGCTCATGCGATTCAATCTGATGATGTTGCCACGATTCAAAGTGTAAAAGGGATTGGGGCAAAAACGGCACAACGCGTTATTATTGATTTAAAGGGAAAGGTTGTTGGATTCAATTCTGAAGATGAAAATATCATAAGTACAAACAATACAAACAAGTTTGATGCGTTAAATGCTTTAGTTTCTTTGGGCTTTGACAAGAAGGCAGCAGAAAAAACTTTAAATAAGTTTAGTTCTGATGATAAATCTGTTGAAGAATTGATCAAAGAAGCGTTGAAGCAACTGTAAATTGAGCATTAGGCGGACATATCATTTTAACTTAAATAAAGGTTTAATCTTTTTATTCCTTTTTATTGGTTTTTCAGCCTTTTCACAGAACAATCCATTTGAATTGCCTTTTCCAATAGTTAACCCAATTAACCCATTTCAAATTGACAATCAAAGATTTGATCTTGGTGATCCATCAGGATTAAATCAAAACATCACTTATGACCCCTTGACAGGAACCTATATTTTTTCTGAATCACTGGGCGGTGGCCTTTATTACAGAAATCCATCCTCCATGACCTTGGAAGAATATCTCGAATATAAAAGAGAAAAGTCGATGTCACAAGATTGGGTTGAACTCATTGAAGAAGAAACAGAGGAAAATAGAGCATTTGAATTGCCCATTACAATAGGAAGTAAAGCATTTGAGAATTTTTTCGGTTCAGATAAAATAACAATCAGACCCCAGGGAAATATAGAATTGTCTCTTGGAGCCAATTCATCTCGATATGACAACCCGCTTCTTCCTCTTCGTCAAAGAAGAGTAACACGTTTTGACTTCCAACAAAATATCAACATGGATATTGTTGGACAAATTGGAACAAAGCTAAAGATTGGAGCAAAATACAATACCCAAGCCTCTTTTGATTTTGAAAATATTTCCAAACTTGAACACACAGGAGATGAAGATCAAATTCTACAAAAAATTGCTCTAGGTAATGTCGCCTTAGAGCTCCCTACATCCTTGATTCAAGGATCCCAAACCTTATTTGGGGCCAAAACGCAACTTAAATTTGGAAGGGCCACCGTTGATCTAATAGCAGCATCATCTAAAGGAAAACGTAATGAAATCAATGTAAGCGGGAAATCACAAGTTCAAGAATTTGAGCTTACCGCTGACAACTATGAAGCCAATCGGCATTACTTCTTAAACCTCTATCATCAGCAACACTACGATGAAGCAATGTCCACTCTTCCAGTGGTTAGTTCAACGATGTATATTACAAGAATTGAGGTATGGGTTACCAATAGAAACAATAGCATAGAAAACACAAGGAATATTATTGCATTCTCCGATCTTGGTGAGTCTCAACAATTCAATTGCCAAGGAAATCCAGGAAATTATTCTACTGATATCATCCCAAGAAATGAATCCAACGGACTTTACGATTGGGCTTCTAATCAACCTCTAGTCAGAGGTTTCGCCAATTCCGTGGGAGTATTAAGCTCTCAATTTACTTCTCCAGGCCCCTTCAATCAAGCTGTTGAATACGAAAAATTAGAAAATGCACGAAGATTAGAGCAAAGTGATTACACCTACAATGCCCTTCTCGGATATATATCACTTAACACACCACTTAATAATGATGAGGTTCTAAGTGTTGCTTACGAATATACTTATCGAGGAGAGACCTATCAGATTGGTGAATTTTCAACTGATGGATCTACAGGTCAGGATGCTTTAATTCTTAAATTATTAAAACCAACCATTACAAATCCAAACAACAAGGTTTGGGACCTTATGATGAAAAATGTCTATTCCATTGGTGCGTATCAAGTTGACCAATTGGGATTCAAAATTGACGTGTTGTACAATAATCCAGAAACATCTGTGGAGCTCCCTATTATGCCCCTAGATGGCGTTGACAACAAACAGATTGTTACTTTGATTGATATGGATAAAATCAATCAAAACAATCAACCGTTCTCAGATGGAGTTTTTGATTTCGCACCATTTAATCAGGTAGGTAACAAAATTGATAATGGAGGAACTATTAACAAAAAAAATGGCCGCATATTTTTCTCAACTATTGAACCCTTCGGAAAAACACTTGCAGATAAAATGACTGATGCAGGAATTCCACAGATTACTGTAGACAAAATCGCATTTCACGAATTATACGATTCCACAAAAACAGCTGCTCAACAGATTCCTAGTAAAAATAGATTTTTATTTAAAGGAGAATATCAATCCTCTATTACCTCAGATATTCCTTTAAACGTCATGTCTGTCCCTGAAGGTTCAGTATCTGTTACTGCCGGAGGAATTCGATTGATAGAAGGGGTCGACTACACGGTTGATTATGCGTTTGGACGTGTTAAAATATTGAATACGGGAATTCTAGAATCCAATACCCCAATCAAAATTTCTATTGAAAGCAACTCAGTATTTGGATTCCAAGCGCGCTCCATGGTTGGTGGACGTTATCAATACCGTTTTAGTGATAAATTCAAAATCGGAGCAACATGGATTAGAATGATGGAACGTCCAGTCACTCAAAAAGTAGATTTTGGAAGTGAACCATTCAAAAACAATGTAATCGGTGCAGACCTTGCCTTTAGAGCAGAAGTGCCTTTTCTCACCAAACTTGTTGATTTACTTCCCGTTATTTCAACCAAACAAAAATCAACTATCTCATTTACTGGAGAAGTAGCTCACCTCATCCCAGGACAGCCAAGAGCAATAAACAAGGAAGGAACGTCATACATTGACGATTTCGAAGCAGCTCAAAGTGCAATAGATCTTAGAACTGTAACAGCATGGCGTTTGGCATCGATCCCTCAAGGTCAACCATCTTTATTTCCTGAGGCCTCCATAAAGGATCTTTCTGCCGGATTTAAAAGAGCGAAAACATCCTGGTATGTTATTGATCCTGTTTTTTATCAAAGTAATTCATTAACACCTGACCACATCAAGCAAAATGGCGGTGAAATTCTTGCCGATAGCAGAATGAGATTGGTGAACCAAGTTGATATTTTTCCAAATCAGCAATTACAATATGGCTCTATCCAAAATATTCCCGTATTGGATTTGGCTTTCTACCCAGAAGAACGAGGGATGTATAATTACGACACAACCAATACGGTTGACTCAGTTGGTCGTTTCGTTAATCCAGAAAACAGATGGGGAGGGATTATGCGAGGTCTTACAACCAATGATTTTGAATTAGCGAACATTGAATTTATACAGTTTTGGGTTTTGGACCCATTCAATCAAGATGCAGAAAATGTGGACACCCTCGCAATTCACAATGGTGGAGATTTATATTTCAATCTAGGGAATATATCTGAAGATGTTTTACCTGATTCAAGAAAAAGTTTTGAGAATGGTCTCCCAGGTCAAGGGGTGTCTTTAAACGACAACATTGATACCACAGAATGGGCAAAAGTATCCACGCAGCAGGTTGTTGTAAATGCCTTTGACAATGACCCAGCATCAAGGTTAAACCAAGATATTGGACTAGACGGATGGACAAACGATGAAGAAAAAGTCGCATTTGAGAATTATGTGAGTTGGGTAAATAATAACCCTACTCTTACAGCAACAACAAAATCTAGGATGATCGCTGACCCTTCAAATGACGATTACAATTATTATCTGGATGACAATTATGACAATGTTGAAGCTGACATTTTGAATAGATACAAACGCTTCAACGGAATGGAAGGGAATTCACCTACTACTGAGATGTCAGACACCGCAAATGCAGATGGGTACCCAACGCAAGGCACTAATATGCCTGACATCGAAGATATTAATCAGGACAACAATCTATCTGAAACTGAGAGTTACTTTCAATATAAGGTCAGTATGAGACCCGAGGACCTTCAGGAAGGTAAAAATTACATCACCAATAAACAGATTTACGAAAACGGAAATAAAACAGAAACCTGGTATCAATTCAAGGTTCCGATTGCTGACTTTGAGAAAAAAGTTAATGGAATTCAAGATTTCAGATCTATCAGATTCATGCGAATGTTTCTAAAAGAATTTGATGAAGAGGTAGTATTGCGGTTTGCTCGTCTTGAATTAATTCGAGGAGAATGGAGAAGATTTAATGACGATTTAAGTCAACCTGGACTTAGCATACAACAGGACCCAAACTTAACCACCTTCAATATTGGAGCTGTCAATGTTGAAGAGAATGACCAAAGAAGCCCTGTAAAGTATGAAATTCCTCCTGGGATTCTAAGAGAGGTTGATCCCTCACAAGTATATCAAAGGCAAATGAATGAGCAGTCATTGGTTTTGGACATTTGTAATCTACAGGATGGAGATGCGAGAGCAGCCTATCGAAATGTGCAGTTTGATGTGCGGACCTATCAAAAACTAAAAATGTTTGCCCACGCTGAAGAAGTCGTTCCAAATACACTAAAGAATAAAGATGTGACCATGTTTATTCGATTGGGAACTGATTTTGTGGACAATTATTACGAATACGAGCTTCCACTAGATGTCACTCCTTGGGGCTCCACCACTCCTGAAGAAATTTGGCCAGAAAACAATAATATAGAAATTGTTTTTGATGACTTTATTCAATTGAAAAAGGACAGGAACCAAGATATCGAGCAAGGAGCTAATGGGATTTCATATATTGTTGAATATTCAAAAACTGACCCTAAAAACGCCAATAGAAGAATTAAAGTAAAAGGAAGCCCGAATCTACAAGGGCTAAAAACCATAATGGTTGGAGTACGTAACCCTTTAAAAAATGATCCTAATAATATTTGGCAACCTGATGATGGAGAATCTGAATGCATCATTGCTTGGATAAATGAATTAAGATTGACCGATTTCGTAAGTGAAGGAGGTTCAGCAGCTGTAGGCCAAGTGCAAGTGAAGCTCGCAGACTTTGCAAATATCAATGCCTCTGGAAACTACTCAGGAATAAATTGGGGAAGTGTAGATAGCCGTGTTCAAGATCGACAAAGAAATGAGCAAATTGGTTTTGATTTCAATTCAAGCATACAGCTTGGACAATTCTTCGGAAAGCAGGCGCGAGTTTCACTCCCCTTCTTTTATGGTTATTCTCTCGGAATTATTAATCCAGAGTACGATCCATTTAATCCAGACATTAAGCTGTCAGATTATGAACCCGCTAAAAGAAAAGAAAGAGCTGCCTTAGGTCAAGATTTTAATGAAAGAAAATCTTTCAATTTTGCGAATGTTCGTAAAGAGGCAAAAGCAGGATCAAAAAACCATTTTTGGAAAATCTCAAATTGGGCAGCAAGTTATGCCTATGCTGAGAACCTTCAAAGAGATTTCAATACCAAAAAAGACCTGACAAAAACATGGACGGGTGCTTTGAATTATAATTACACTTTCAAAGGAAAACCGTTTCAGCCATTTAAGAAATGGAAGCCTGTTCAAAAGTCGAAGTACTTGAAACTCGTTAAGGACTTTAATCTGTTCTTAATGCCTAAAAACATCTCATTTACAAATGACTATTCAAGAATTTATAACGAGAGACAGGTCCGAAATAACCTTGTTCCAGATTATGAATTTGAGCCCATCTTTTTAAAGCGATTTGATTGGAATAGAAATTATCAAATCGGATACGATATTACTAGAAACCTTAAAACGAGCTTTTCTGCTTCTAACAAGTCTATTTTTGAAGAGGGAAATAATAGTGTAGATCGGATCAACAACCCGGATGGTTATCAAGAATTCTTAGACACCATAAGATCTCAAATGTCTACTTTAGGAAAAACGATGGAATACGGTCACAATTATTCTATTAACTATAAAATCCCATTTGATAAATTCCCGTTGACCAACTGGATCAGTGCAAATGTGAAATACACAGGGAGCTACAATTGGGCCAGAGCACCTTTAGGACAAAGTGAATTTGGAAATACCATTCAAAATAATAGAAGTATTAATACTACCGCACAGGCCAATTTTGTAAACTTATACAACAAAGTGCCATTCTTCAAAAAAGTATTGGCTGATGGTAGAAGTTCGCGTGGAAGAATTAATCCAAGGAACGGTCCAGGTAGTCGATCTAATGGAGAGGATGAAGAAGATGCAAGTGAAAATAAAGACAAAGAAAAGTGGGAATGGATTAAGGTTGATGATCTTGAACCAGATAAATCTCTGGACTCCATGAGTCGAGAAGAACTCAAAGCATACAAGAAGAAGAACAGGGCATATAAAAAGAAAACCCGAAAAGAGTTACGTGCGAAACGTAAAATTCCAAAAATTGCTGGCTTTTTCGCAAGATTAATTATGACTGTTCGTAATGTCTCAGGTACGTATAGCTTGAATGATGGTACAATACTACCTGGCTATGGAGAAGAAACGAGATTCTTAGGAATGAACTCCTCAACGACACAGCTCTCTGGTTTTATATTTGGGCAACAAGGATATGATGTGTTTGGACGGAAAAATAATTATAGCGTATCTAATTTAGCCACCCAAAACAGTTGGTTGGTCCAAAATGAAAATTTGAATACCCAATACGGAATAACCCATTCCAACAATCTCACAATGAGAGCTACATTAGAACCATTAAAAGATGTAAATATTGACCTAAATCTAAACCGAAATTATTCACGGAATAGTGGGGAGTTTTATAGATGGAATGATGCGACATCACAATTTGAGGGACAAAGTCGATTTGAAACCGCAACTCTAACTTACTCAACCATTACATGGGGAACAGCTTTTACAAAAGAAGGTGCCGATTATCAATCTCAGGTTTTTCAAAACCTTCTGGACAATCGTTCTGAAGTTTCACAAATTGTCGGGCAAGAAAATTCTAATTCATCATTAATCAGCTCTAATGGTTTCTATTCTGGTTATTCGGGCTCCCAACAAGATGTTGTTCTTGGATCATTCATGACCGCTTATAACAACTCTCGAATCAATGGTAAAAACATCAACCCTCTCCAAAACACACCACTACCCAATTGGTCTATCAACTATAGCGGCTTGACAAAATATAAATTCACAAAAAAATTCCTTAAATCCTTTATTGTCAGGCACGGATACAGCTCATCTGTTTCTGTTAATGGTATGCAAACGAATTTAAATGGAACACAAGACCAGAATGGTCATTTAAATAATCTAGACATAGACAATAACTTTATACCAGAAATGCAAATTCAAAACGTCGTGCTTTCAGAACGTTTTTCACCACTAATCGGTATTGACGCCAACTGGAAAATTTTGGGGCACACTCTTCAAACTCGCTTTGAATATAAAAAAGACAGACAATCAACGCTAGCGCTTAGTAATAATCAAGTAACAGAATCATTATCAGAAGAAATCGTGATTGGAACTGCGGCTAGAATTAAGGATGTAAAGCTGCCCTTTAAAAACATTAAACCAAGTGATGTCAATATTAAGTTTGATTTTTCATTTAGAGATAACCTAACAGTGATTCGGAAAATTGTTGAAAACACAAATCAAGCAACAGCAGGACAAAAAACGATGTCAATAAAAATATCTGCAGATTATAATCTGACAAACAATTTGACCCTTATGTTTTATTATGATCAAAACTTGAATACACCAAAAGTTCAAACAAGTTACCCAACTGGAAATATTAATACTGGATTTAAAATCAGGTTCAATCTAGCGGGTGTACAATGATAACGATAAGAAAAGCCCAAATCGGTGATGAAATAGCTATTTTTCAACTGATTAAAGAATTAGCCAATTACGAAAAAGCACCCAAAGAAGTAAGTAATACAATTCCCGAACTTAGACAACATTTATTTGAAGATCAGCTTTGTAGTGCGATCGTCGCGTCTAAAGACGAAGAAATTATTGGATTTGCCTTATATTATATTTCCTACTCTACATGGAAGGGTAAATGTCTTTATTTGGAGGATTTTTTTGTAAAACAAGAACATAGAAAACTCGGAGTTGGATCAATGCTTTTTAAAAACATAATTAAAATAGCTGAAAATAATCAAGCAAAAAGGTTGGATTGGCTGGTTCTCGATTGGAATGATCCGGCCATTGCTTTCTATAAAAAACATAAAACCGAATTAGATTCTGGTTGGATTTGTGGTAGAATTACTTTTAAAAACTAATTCTCTAAAAAGAAATAATCAACAAGAAACCCGATATCTTCAATTTAATTGAAGGAATATTCATCGGACACTTTTAAAACCAATTTACATCATACATTAGAGTAGAAATAAGGAGAGACACAGGAATCCTTCTTATGCAATAACAAACTGCTTGGAGAAGCAGTTTATTTTCTAGTTTGATAAGAGTTTAATAGTTTTAGTCGACCCACTCGGGTCAATTGCATAAGAGGTTCCTGTATTCTTAATTTAAAAACACTTTTTGAGGTCGTAAGACCTTTTTTTTATGCCTCTGATTTTTTTATTTAGAAAAAGTCTACATGAATTGATTGGCTCCTCAACTGAAACGTTTACAATCCATATTAAAAGTTATAATTTTGATTATCCGTCAATGCAATTTCCAACGTACATAAATCCTAACCCAACAAGAAATACCAATAATTAATCATTGTTCTGTCATTAACACCTCACGCCAAAAAATAAATAATAAACCAAAAGGCTGTTATTTTCAATCTGAATGCTCAAATATTCATTCTCCCTATAAGATCCGAACTAACTTTCTACATTTATATCAGAAATAAGGAGAGACACAGGCAACTTCTTATGCGATATAAAAACTGCTTGGAGAAGCAGTTTCATTTTCTAGTTTGATAAGAGTTTAATAGTTTTAGTCGACCCACCTGGGTCAATTGCATAAGAAGTTCCTGTATTCCTTAATCGATTAACAAAGGAGTAACACAAACAATCAATAAAAAGAAAGGTCGGAAACGACCTTTTTTTTGTATATATACCGTTGACAATCAGCTAATTGCGGAACTAAAGTGCTGTTCACGAGAAAGTTAGGGTTGAATTATTTTACAAAAAACCAATCTCGATTCAAGAAATAATAATAACTTTGTTTTAAATAGGACAGGTTTCTTCTTATACAATTAAGAAACATACCTTTCTTGGTATGTCTATTTTATAGTTTGATAAGAGTTTAATAGTTTTAGCGAGCCCCATGGGCTTTTGTATGAGAAGCCCTGTTCTTCTTTAACTGAATCACTTCATTTTTTTATATAAAACTGGCCTGCTAGGTGACGCGTCATTTTTTAAAGGGCCAACCTGAAGCTCCAAAATATAATTACCATCTTCAATCTTTTCTGAAACAAAAATAAATTCTGTAATGGTTCTTATTGTATTTGGTTCATTCGGCACATTCCAATAAGCATGATGAAAAGCCAAAGCACCACCATCACGTTCTTGATCTACAGATGGCAAATCAACAAGCAGATGCTCTATACCCACCCCTATCAGATATTCCGCAAGACCCACCTCTAAAAAAGGAGGATTGGAATTGGTGTAGTTTGCTCGGTTTTTATTGTCATTATTCGGTAGAGTTCGAATGACTAATGCCTTGACACCTTCTATAATGCCTATTTCTTTAATTTGACTTAATCTTACAATTTTATCTTCCTCCCCTTCTGGCCTCACTGAAAGAAGCTGTGCTTCAAAAAAATAAGACTTCAATACCTCATTAACAGAAAAAAAACCTTCAGTAATATGCCCGCAACATTCAGTATGTGTTATGTGAGCATGTGGATTAAACTTAATGTCGTTAAAATTCACAACCCCACCTTCCTTTATGCTCCCAATAAAATGCTCATCCCGAACAGGTTCAATAATAGGTGCATTCTGTCCCCAAGCGACAAGTCCAGAGGAATCTCCAGACATCTCGATGGAGATATCAATAGGTTTTAAAGTATCTATATATTCATCTTGATTTAAGTAAAAAAGCATAGTATAAAATTAATACAATAATCCTCACCAAGAATTTATTAATTATAATTCAAATCGAAACAGAAGTAAACTATCTTTGTGGGATGGAACAAAATCAAGACAAGCTCAAAGAAATCATATCTCACTCGAAAGAATATGGCTTTATTTTTCCTTCATCAGATATATATGATGGTTTAGCCGCAACATATGACTATGGTCAGCTAGGCTCCGAATTAAAAAACAACATTAAACAATATTGGTGGAAAGCCATGACACAAATGCACCAAAATATTGTCGGGATTGATGCTTCAATTTTTATGCATCCAAAAACTTGGAAAGCCTCAGGACACGTTGATGCATTTAATGATCCATTAATTGACAATAAAGACTCAAAGAAAAGATACCGTGCTGATGTTTTAATTGAAGAGTATATTGAAAAAATCAATAAAAAAATAAAAAAAGAAATAGCCAAAGCACAAAAAAGATTTGGTGACACTTTTGATGAGGAGCAGTTCAGAAAAACAAATCCCAATGTTTTAAGAAATGTCTCAAAAATAGAATCGATTGAGAAATCAATGAAAGATGCACTCAATGCCAATGACCTAAAGGGGCTTAGGCAATTGATTCTCGATTTAGAAATTGCTTGCCCTCTTTCCGGTTCTAGAGAATGGACAGAGGTTCGTCAATTTAATTTGATGTTTGCAACTGAAATTGGTTCTGTAGCCGGGGAGTCCTCTAAAATATATCTACGTCCTGAAACTGCTCAAGGTATTTTTGTGAATTTCTTAAATGTTCAAAAATCTGGTCGCATGAAAATTCCATTTGGAATTGCACAGATCGGTAAAGCTTTTCGAAATGAAATCATCGCAAGACAGTTTATCTTTAGAATGCGTGAATTTGAACAAATGGAAATGCAGTTTTTTGTTCAACCAGGAGAAGAAATGAAATGGTATGACTATTGGAAGTCTATGCGAGAGAAATGGCACAAAAATTTGGGCTTAGGAGACAATATGTATAGATTTCATGATCATATTAAAATGGCGCATTATGCGAACGCAGCATGTGATATTGAATTTGATTTCCCGATGGGGTTCAAAGAGCTCGAAGGCATTCATTCTAGAACCGATTTTGACCTCAAGCAGCATGAAGAACATTCTGGAAAAAAGCTCTCATACTTTGACCCTGAGCTCAACAAAAGCTATGTCCCTTACGTCATAGAGACCTCTATTGGTCTCGACCGTATGTTTTTGGCTGTGCTAAGCGCATCCTTTAATCATGAAATTCTCGACGACCAGTCAAAAAGGATTGTTTTGAGAATTCCACCGGCACTGGCACCTATTAAAGCTGCAATATTACCTTTAATTAAAAAGGATGGTTTACCAGAAATAGCAGAAGAAATAGCCAATCAGCTCAAATTTGATTACAATCTCCAAATTGACCTCAAAGATTCTATTGGTAAACGATACAGAAGACAAGACGCCATTGGAACACCAATTTGTATCACTGTCGATCATGACACTAAAAATGACCATAGCGTTACCATTAGATACAGAGACACCATGAAGCAGGAACGGATACAAATTTCGGAGCTGCCGAATATCTTGGAGGGCCTGCTTGGATGGAAAGCCCTTCTTTCAAACCTAATCGAGTAGCCTTTGAAAAATTTTATTCTATTTTTTGTTTTTATTTGTTTCGCCTCAAATGGTTTTGGACAGATGTTATTAAATCAGGACGGTGAAGCATTTACCACTGATCCCTTTTTTAATGCCGATTTCATTAAAAACAACAAAATAAAAACAATCAAAGGTGCATACTCATTTAAAAAAAACAAAGACCTCATCCGAAAAGTCCCTGGAAGCTATACTTATGAGTTCAACAAGAAAGGCAGGTTGAGTGCATGCATTGATATTCGATGGAATGGAAAAACTCTTGACACCACATTACAATTCTATGAATACAATGAATTAGGTACAATCATTTCGCTTAAGAAAAGTGAAAACAACGGCATAACATTGCAAGAATTTCATCGTGACAGCTTAAACAGAATAATTTCAACATCCAATTATCGAGTAATTCTTAATGAAAATGATGAAATTGTAAAAAAAAATGAAATGAATACTGAAACCATGAGGTATTCAAATGAAAAGAAAACCACCTATAATTCATACAATTTACCTTATCTAATTTCATATGATAATTACAATGAAGACGGTTACAAAACGTCGAGTATCGATAAGTTAAAAATGGGGGGCACAATCTATAAAAAGAAATACGATTACAACAACAAAGGCCTATTGATAAGCATCGAAACATTCTATGACACACATCCTGATCCTGTTGAGGAATTAAAGTTTAAATATGATGGTTTCGGCAACCTTATGGAGAGACACGAATTTAAGCAGGGCGTTTTCACTAAAGATTTTCAAGTTATCTTTGACACGAAAACAGGGCTTCTTCATTCAATAATTGATAGAAATCCCGTGAATAATTTCATGTCAATCATTCGATTTACAAATTATGAGTTCTATCCATAAATCAATTAACAAATCTTTAACATTAACCCTACCACCCCCGTTAATTCTAGAAAAACAACATAAACAACACCTTAGATTTAAGAAAAATTGTTTTTTTAACTAAATTGGCATAGTTATTACATTATCTGATTCAAAATCACACATATGAAAAATTTTTACATTATTCTATTTTCTTTTTTGATTTCACTAACCGCAAATGCGCAGGTTAAAACCACTAATTACAACTCGAAATGGTTCCTTGGCTTCAATACAGGAGCGACCTGGAGCTGTGACGATGTGAACAACATTTGGAAATGGAGAAGCAATGAGAACTATTATGAATTAGATAATGACAATTACGGCAGAACCATCCCTTTTGGATGGGGTTTGACTCTAGGGAAATCTTTTAATTACGATTACGGTCGGATTTTTAGCTTTGACCTACGCGGACGTTACCTGCATGGAAAATGGTATGGTCAAAACATAGAAATGGATTCAATTTCTATGGAAAGCTTTGATCCATTTGTAAATATTGAAGATGCAGATGCCCAAGAAATCAAGCAAATGTATCAGGCTGCATATGGCGGATACATTCATAACTACAAAAATGATATCCATAGATTAAGTCTTGAGCTCGTGTTACATTTCAACCGTTTTCGTGAAAAAACACGTATAGACCCTTACCTATTTGGTGGAGTTGGACTTTCTTTTAAAAAGACAATGGGTGACCTATTAGATAATAATGGAGACTTATATAGTGAAAACACTCTACTCAATAACGATTTGGATTTTGATTTCGAAACTCAGCTGAACCCCGACGAGAATCAGGTTCACTTTATGCCTAGTGCTGGTTTTGGAATTGGGTATCAAATTGCTCCAAGGGTTTCTCTTGGCTTTGAACACAAGACAACATTTACATTGAAAGATCAATTTGACGGTGTATTATCAGAAACCCCACGTTTAAAAAACGACTGGTATCACTACACCTCTGCTTTTATTCGTTTTGGTTTAGGTGGAAGAAATAATAGTTCTTCAAGCTCTTCAAACTCCTCTTCAGGTTTTAGTAATAACGAAAGTCAAATAGAAAACTGTCCTTCGCCTGATATATACATTTACAATACTCAAAATGAAATATTAAGCAATCAAACCATTCAAATTTCAGCTAAAATCAAAAATGTTTCTGATGTAAATGAAATTAAGTTAATGGATGCCAATCGGATGCTATTGCCATTTGAATTTGACAGCTATTCAAATAAGTTAACAGCAATAGCTAATCTCGTTTCAGGGAAAAACACTTTTTACATCAAGGCCAATAATAATTGTGGTTCAGATATGGAGGAGCTAAATGTCAACTTTGCCGATTGTATTTCACCTGAAGGTAATTTTATTTCCCCATCTCAAAACGCCTTAAGTGTTGAAAATTCAAACTATCAATTGAGAGCTCATTTTAATCATTTAAAAAGTGCTTCTATGATAAAGCTTTTTGTCAATAATGTTCAGGTTTATGGATTTAGCTTTGATGTAAACACAGGGACATTAGAGAGTGACCTGACCTTATTCTCAGGGAATAACAATATTCGAATTGTATTTGAGAACCCTTGTGGAAATGGAGTCATTTCAACATCCTTAAATTATATTGAATGTACTCCTCCAAATATTGAGCTTATTCATCCAACAGCCTCCGGTTCTACTACAAATGATAGAGTTCATGAAATAGAAGTGCTTCTCACGGGATCAAATATTGAAAGTGCAAATATTGAAACCAAATTGAACGGAAATCTTATCAATAAATCGGATAATAACAACTGGAATTTTAATCAAGGTGTCTTGAAGTTTAATGTCACTCTAATTAATGGGATTAATCAAATTACAATTGAAGTCTCAAATGATTGCGGCAATGAATCACTGACCTTTACTCTAGATTTAGAAGACTGTAATCCACCTAGTATTGTCTTTAACACGCCAATCAATGGAACAACTGTTCAAAACTCAAGCATTAATATTTCTGCCCAAATTCAAAATATATCAGGCCCACAAGGCTTGAGCTATCAGCTGAATGGAAATGTGATTTCCGGAATTAGCTACAATGCTACAAATGGATTAGTTTCAGGTAACCTTGTACTTAGTGCTGGAGACAACTATTTTACCATTTCAGCAATGAACGATTGTGGTGCTGATGTTGAAACTGTGCATGTCGTATATGACAAATGCAAAATTCCCAACATTAACATTATCAGTTCAAATAATGAAGTAACAAATGACAATTACACGTTTCAAGCTTCTATCGGAAACATGCCAACTCAAAATGGCATTACCCTAACTTTGAATGGACAAAATATAAACTTTAGTTATAACAATGGGGTTGTTACGAGCCATGTCACATTACAACCGGGTCAAAACCAGTTCCTTATTCTGGCGGTTCGTGATTGTGGAAGAGACAATGAAAACT
>ERZ1047821.643-NODE-643-length-24878-cov-10.300850_pt1 | contig 24878 bp, 17 predicted proteins | sample MGYA00383096_ERZ1047821 | MGnify/ENA primary metagenome ERZ1047821 (study PRJEB29581, sample SAMEA5548366) | metagenome | biome: marine; feature: coastal; material: water | depth 25 m | study: Short-term variability in the microbial, nano- and picoplankton... | reverse complement strand
CTTTTCTTTAGCTAGTCTTTCATTTTCTGCCTTTTCTTTTTCTATTTTGATTTGAAAACTGCTTTTAATTGTTCTAATAATTGTTCCATCACTTATATTAATGATAGATATTTCTTTATCAATATTCTTAATCCATTGATTTGTTTCTTCATTTGTTTCGTATGGACCAATAAATACTTGATATTCTTTTCTTGAAATATTAGAATTTTCTGGTAAATAAATGTAATCTGCTTTGAAGCCTCTTGTAATAAGATTATTTACTTCTGCTTTTGCAGATGACTCTTCTAAAAATCTTGAAATAACTGCAATATTATTCCCTTTGTATTTTAAGCTATATATAACTTCTTTCTCAACAACCTCATCTACCCAATCTGTTTTTTCTATTATATCAGCTGTTTTAGTTTTTGTAAAATAGAAAAATGTACTTAAACCAATTAGTAAAAATAAAATGATATATAAAATTGGTTTTTTGTTTACTTTACTTGAATTTATTTCAACCGAATTTTCAATTGAATTATTAATATCTTTTTCAAGGTTTAGATCTCTTCTTTTACTTAAATTATTTTCACTATTATCCTTCTCTTGTATTTGAGCTAATCTATCTCTTAGAATTCTTAGCTTTTCATCATTTGTCTTATCAGTCATATTAAATTTGAAATTTAAGTTACAAATATATTATTTTAATTAATGTTGTTTAAACATAAGTTAAAAATCTCTTTTAAACTCATTTTTGCCGTTTCTATTTGTTGTGGTATAATACTTTTTTCCGATAAGCCCGGTATAGTATTAATTTCTATTATATATGCTTCTTTTTCTTCAATTATATAATCAATTCTGCATAATCCTGAGAGTTGCATCTTTTTATATATTTTAATCGATTCATTTTGAATTTTCTGTGTTAATTTAATACTAATATTAGCAGGCGTAATTTCTTTGGATGCACCTTCATATTTAGCTTCGTAATCAAAAAATAAATTATCAGGTATTATTTCTGTTATTGGTAAGGTTTTGATTTTATTTCCATCAAAGTAAATTCCACAGCTTAATTCTCTGCCTTTGATAAAGCTTTCAAGTATTACATTGTCACTATGTTCTCTAGCAATTGATATTGCTTTATTTAGTTGATTTTTTTCTGTTATTACAGTAATTCCATGACTTGATCCTGCACTATTTGGTTTTACTATGAAAGGAAGACCAATTTGCATTATAATATTTTCTTCGACTATTTTATCTTGCTTCGTTATTAGCAAAGACTTTGCACATTTAAAGCCTTTTTTTTGTAAAATTTCATTGCAATGAAACTTATTAAATGTTAATGCTGATATCTTAGCATTACATGAAGTATATGGCAAATTAATACTGTCAAAATAATCTTGTATTTGACCGTTTTCTGCTGGAGGCCCATGTAAAGCAATAAAAACTTTATCAATTTTATATTTTATATTAGAACTATAATATGAGAAATCTTTTAAATCGATAATTGCATCATCTGTTTTGTAAATACCATTTTTTAAATAAACTATAACGCATCTGAATTTTGATTTATCTATATTTTTTTGAACATTTAGTGCGCTCAATATTGAAATGTCATACTCTGACGAATCTCCCCCTGTTAAAATAGCAATATTTTTCATAAAATTATAAAAACAAATTTATACTATTTTTATTGTTTTCTTTAATTTCTTAATTTTTATATTTGTAAAAGAAAAAAAAATAAATGCTAAATTTTTTTAGAACAAAACCTTTACTAAAACACTTTTTATATGCAGTGTTCTTTTTGTTTTTATTATTTTTAGGTTTATTTAAATTTTTAGATTATTACACTGATCATAATAGGTTTTTGAAAGTTCCAGACTTTAAGAATTTGCACATAAATGCACTAGACTCTATCTTTAAAAATAATGAATTAAGATATGAGGTTATAGATTCTGTATTTGACAAACAAAAATCAAAAGGAGTAGTTGTTAATCAATACCCTCCATTTAATACTGATGTTAAAAAGAATAGAAAAATATTTTTAACTATTAATTCTGTAAAAAATAAAATAGTCAGATTTCCTGATATTTTTGATTTAACTCTCCGTCAAGCAGTTACTTCCTTGAAAAAAAATGGTTTTGAAATAGGTAAGCTACAGTACAAATCTGACATAGCGATTAATAAAGTACTTGAGTGTAAGTTAAATGGAATAGCGCTTCAAATAGGGCAAGAGTTACAACATGGATCGATAATTGATCTAATAGTTGCTAAAGGATTAAGTAGTGAGACTGTACTTCTGCCAAATCTTGTTGGTCTTTCTAAGTTAGAAGCAAATATAATTCTTAAATCTAATTCTTTAAATCTTGGACTATTGTATTATGATGAAGAAGTTAAAGATTCAAGTTACGCAATAATATATAGTCAATATCCTAAATTTTCTGAAGAAATTGAAGTTAATTTAGGTTCTTCTGTTGATCTTTTTTTTAGAAATGAGATAATCGATTAATTAATGAAATATAAATTCCTTGTTTTCTTTAATTGTATAGTCTTTTCTTTATCTTCTCAAGAAGTGTGTACAGATTTAGTTGTTGATCCAATATATTCTTTAAATAATCCGAATCTATTTACTAAAGGATTTCCAAATGATTTACTTTTTTTTGATGATTTCTCAACTGAAAATATTTTTGTTAGTGACAACCTTTGGGATTTTAGTAGTGCTAAAGTAACTAGAAACTATGCTATTAATCCTCCATCTCTAGGTGTGGCTACTTTTGATGGCTTAGATGAGTTTGGGTTAGCTAGAGATTTTTCAGTAATTAACTCATCTGCACCTTCAGATACACTTTTGTCAAAGCCTATTGATTTGAGCGGTATGTCTGCAGCATTTTTTATGTTTTATTTTCAGGGAAAAGGGTTGGGAGAGACTCCTGAAATTCAGGATAAATTAGTTTTAGAGTTCTTTAATGGTTCTTTCTGGGTAGAAAAATGGTCTTCATTAGGTATAGCTATGCAAGAATTTGAAAAAGAAGTAATTATTATTGATAGTGCTCAGTATCTTACAGGTGATTTTAAATTTAGATTTAGAAATTATGCTACTATTTCTGGAAATTTTGATCATTGGCATATTGATTATTTAGTTATTAATGAACTTTTAAATGTGTCTGATACAACTGAACTAAATGATGTTTCTTTTGTTTATTCATCACCATCTTTTCTAAAAAGATATTATGAAATGCCTTGGACTCATTTTTTAAATAATGAAGCAAATGAACTGAAAGATTCAATTGATATAATCTTAAGAAATAATAGTGCAAGTGTTAATGTTGACTTTCAGTTCAACGTATATGAAAATAATTCACAGATTTATCACTATCCTATTATAGGAGTAAGTCGTAACGTTACAATTTTAGACTATGATACAATTGGTAACTTTTCTTTTACAAATCCACCTATTGATATTCAAAGTAATATCTTTAATTCATTTGAGCCTGACAGTGCCTCTTTTTTAGTGCAATACATTATTAAAACTAGTAATTCTGATATAAAGATTAATGATACTTTGTATCATAATCAAAACTTTTTCTCTCATTTTGCCTATGATGATAAATCAGCCGAATCTGCATATGGAATTAATACTAATGGAGCGATGCTTGCTTATGAATTTCAATTAAATCGTCCTGATACTCTTAGAGCTATTCAAATGTATTTTCCGCAAATGTTAGATTCAGTAAGTAATATTCCATTTAAACTAACAATATGGAAAGATATTAATGGTCAGGGTGATGTATTATATCAACAAGATGTATTTCCTGTACATACTGAGAATGGTAATTATCACACCTATTATCTTGACTCTTTATTTCAATTAGTTGGAACGTTCTATGTAGGATGGGAACAAACTACAGATGATTTACTTAATATTGGCTTGGATAAGAATAATAATGCAAATGAATACATGTACTATAACGTAGGTTCAGGATGGTTAAATTCTTCATATCTTGGAAGTTGGATGATTCGTCCAATTTTAAGTATGAATCAGATTGTTTCAAATATCCCTAACTTAAATAACATTTTCAGTGTATATCCTAATCCTGCTAAGGATAACTTTTTTATTGAATCTTCAGCTAATAGTAATTTAATTTCCCTTTATACATTAAATGGTATCTTGATAAGAAAATTTAAATCTAACTTGAACCTAACACAAATAGACGTTGATGATTTGGAGAGAGGTGTTTATATATTAGAAATTTCAAATGATTCGGGTGTTAATTATCAGAAAATTCTTATACAATAATGAAAGATAATATTCAGTATGAGCACCATAAGTTTATTGCTGATAAAGGCCAGAATCCTTTGCGAGTAGATAAGTTTTTATTGAATTTTATAGAGTTTGCAACAAGAAATAAGATACAACAATCTATTAAGTCAGGAAATGTTAGAGTAAATAATCTTGTTGTTAAGTCAAATTATAAAGTTAAAAGTAATGATGTTGTTACAGTAGTATTAAATTATCCAAAACTAAAAAATGAGTTAATTCCTCAAAATATCCCCCTCAATATAACTTATGAGGATGATGATTTCCTTATAGTTAATAAGAATGCTGGTATGGTTGTGCACCCAGGTTTTGGGAATCGTGATGGAACTCTAGTTAATGCATTGGCTTTTCATACAAAATCTTTACCAAATATGGGGGAGGAAGATAGACCCGGATTAGTTCATAGAATTGATAAAAATACATCTGGAATTTTAGTTGTCGCTAAAAATGATATGTCTATGAATAATCTAGCAAAGAAATTTTCTGAAAGAAACTTAGATAGAAGATATATCGCTTTAGTTTGGGGTAATTTAAAAGATAATAATGGAACAATTACAGGCAATATAGGAAGGAATTTAAAAAATAGAAAAATAATGGATGTTTTTACAAATGGTGACTATGGTAAACATGCAGTTTCTCATTTCAAAGTACTTGAAAGATTTGGCTATACTACTCTAATTGAATGTAAGTTAGAGACAGGAAGAACGCATCAAATTAGAGCACATTTTAAATATCTAGGTCATCCGATTTTTAATGATAGTGACTATGGCGGAGACATGATACTTAAAGGAACTACTTTTTCTAAGTATAAGCAATTTGTTCAAAATTGCTTTAAGATTTGCGATAGACAAGCCTTACATGCAAAATCCTTAGCCTTTAAACATCCCTCAAATAATAAGGAGATGTTTTTTGATTCTGACTTGCCTAAAGATATGAAAGAATTAATCGAAAAATGGCGAAAATATGCAATACATAAATCTCTTTAATACGTTTTGATTGTATTGTATAATGTATCTCTTTGAATCGGTTTTTTGTTTACGTCTTTAATCAATTTAACTATTTCTTTTACTGACATTGTTGGGTTTTGATCTTCAACCCCAGCCATCGAGTAGATTTTGGTAGTGTCATCAATTGTACCATCAATATCATCCACCCCAAATGCTAAAAGATTCTGAGTTGTCTTCTTTCCTATCATTGGCCAGTATGCCTTAATATGATTGAAATTGTCTAGAAAAATTCTTGAAAACGAATAAATTCTTAAATCGTATAAGACAGTTCCTTCTTTAATGTGTGACATTTGATTATTACCATTTCTATATTTTAATGGAATAAAGGTATTAAACCCTAATGTTTTATCCTGTAAATCTCTTAGCTTGGATAAGTGATTAATAATATGCTTTGGTTTCTCAATATGTCCGTAAAGTATTGTAGCATTTGAGGGCATTTTTAGAGAGTGAGCAGTTTCATGAATCTCAAGCCAAGTTTTACCATCACATTTATCGGCACAAATCTTATCTCTTATTTCCTTGTCAAAAATTTCAGCACCACCTCCAGGTAAGGAGTCTTGTCCTGCTTCTTTAAGCATCTCTAACCCTTTCCTGTAGCTGACTTTTGCTTTTCTGCACATGTATTCAAGCTCAACTGCTGTAAATGCCTTAACATGTATTTGAGGACGAATTAACTTAATTTTTTGAATTAATTCAATAAAGTAATGTAGACCCATTTTGGGATGAACACCTCCCACTAAATGTACTTCGGTTATTTCAGAATCTTTGTAATCCTTAAGCTTATTAACCATTTCGTCAATTGTGAATTCCCAGGCTTCAATTTTTTTACTTAACTTTCTAGAATATGAACAGAATTTGCAATCAAAAACACAAATATTAGTTGGTTCAATATGTATATTCTTATTAAAATAAACTTTTGAATCATTTTTCTTTAGCCTGATTGCATTAGCTAAACTTCCTAATAGTGAGATGGATGCATTTGTAAATAATAGCAAACCCTCATCTTTAGAGATTCTCTCTTCATTAATTATTTTTAAAACAATTGATTGTATTTCAGGTTTAATACCACTAACATTTATTGATGTATTAAGCATTATTCTTTTATTAATTTCTTAGTGATATGACCGCTTTTAGTCTTAATGTTTAAGAAATATATTCCATTTTTCAGATTACTAATCTCAATAGTTCTGTTTTCTAAATCTCTTTTATTTATAACAATTTCACCTAAAATATTACTTAATGAAATAGTTAGGATTTGCTCACCAGATTGAATGTAAATATGACTTTTAGCTGGATTTGGATACATTATTACATCGTTTTTTGAAGAAACATTTATAGATGATGAAATAATATTACTGCAGTTTGTAGAAACATCTGAATTTTTTAGTGCTGATCTCCCACCGTTTATTTCAGATGTATTTAATGTTGCAAGCATAACATCGACTTGCCCATTTGAAAACATCCAAGTATTTGAGGCATACGACATGTAATTTTCATCCATATCTAAAACATTTGATGTAAATATATTTGAGTAAGACAGATCGTTACATGTATTGTTATTTGTATTTGCCGATACCGATCCAAAATAAATATCTTTTGTAGCAGGCGTATCATCTACATAACCTCCAAAATTATTATTGTCATTATCACAGCAAATAGGATTACCTTGATTGTCATATTCCTCACAAAATGTGTGCATTAAACCAAGATAATGCCCAATTTCATGTGTTGGTGTTCTGCCATCTGAGGATATAGCTGCAACTCCAATAGTCCCAAAATATCTGTAATCAACAACAAGACCATCCTTGTAATCATCAGATGTATTAAATGGATTAGCGAGTAGGCCAGGTAAATAAGCGTACCCTAATGTCATTCCGTTGCTTTGAGAATTTGTTAGATCACATACCCAAATATTTAAGTATTTTTTTGGATCCCAACTATCTTTCCCTCCACATGAACTTCTTTTCATTCCGTTTGATTCATGACAAGGGTTAGAATTGTCATCATCATCTGCATCCCAATTTATTTTTGAGGTAGCTGTTCTGGTAATACCAGTTGTTGTATTACCATCTGGGTCAACAGTTGCAAGACAGAATTCAATATCAGGGTTGCCTGCATTATTTAAAAATGTGTTTCTTGGTGGATTAGGAAATTCAGGATTTGTTTTGCTATAGTCTTCATTCAATATACGTAATTGGTCTTCAATTTGAGCATCTGAAATATTTGTGCCTGATCCTATGTTAGAATGAGAATTTCTATGAATAATATGTATTACGATTGGAATTTTAATAGTATTTCTCACTTTAGATAAATCAAAATCTAATGTTAAATCTCTAGCCTTTGCATAATCAGTGTTATTGTCTATCTCATTATTTACTAAAAATGTTGTGTTACATTTTTTTAAATTTGTTTGTGATGAGATATAATTAGAGTGAAGTAATATTATAATAAATGTAATGATTTTTTTCATAACGCTTTCCTTTAAAAGTTTTGCAAATATACCTCTTTACCTTTTAAAAGAATTGAAAAAAATACTATTTAGTAATAAAATTTTCGTCAGATAATGTTTTTAAAAATGATACTAAATCTTGTTTTTCTTCATTCGTTAACTGCAGTCCAATTCCAATTTTTTTCATTAGAGGGTCTACTGTTGATGAATAATTACCACCAGAGTTATAGTGGTTTACAACTTCTTCTAATGAAATAAATCGACCATCATGCATATATGGTGATGTATATTCAATATTTCTTAAAGAAGGAGTTCTAAATTTTCCGTTATCATTACTATTTCCTGAAACATATCCCAAACCTAAATCTGTAAAAGGTTCTATATCAAGACCGTTATTATGGAATCTATTATCCATAAACATTTGAGAGCCGTGACAATGAAAACAATCACCTTTTTCAGAATTAAAAATTGCATAGCCACTAAGTTCTGATGGAGTTAATTGTTCTTCTCCTCTAATATATCTATCAAATTTACTGTCGGAAGATATAAGTGTGCGTTCAAATTGAGCTATTGCCATAACTATGTGATTTGAATCTATGTAGTCAATGTTAAATGCATCTAAAAAAAGATCTTTATATTCTAAATTTGCATTTATTTTATTTTCCACGTTTTGCCACGTATCATGCATTTCAATAGGATTAGTTACAGGTTCAAACGCTTGTTCTTCTAAGCTTTTTGATCTTCCATCCCAAAAAAAACTTGAATTCCATCCTATATTGACTAGTGCAGAAGCATTTCTTGTTCCTTGGATATTGTCAATTCCAGTGCTATATTGATTTGGATCAGAAAATGATGATGATTTATCGTGACAGTTTATGCAAGCTAAAGAATTATCTGCACTTAATATTGGATCATTAAATAATTTTTCACCTAGATTAACTCCTTCAACAGTCATTGGATTATTCTGAGGGATAATCATGTTTGGGAAACCATAAGGAACTTCAATCGTATATGGAGTTGTGCTAAAATAAATACAATTACCATTGTCAGTAACTGCATTAGGATTAAAATTTGTTGCATTTTCGTCTGTGCAACCACTAATTGGTGCTAAGTCTTGCTCACATGCGAATGTAAGTAGTGCAAATATTATTAAGATCACCCTATTTATCATTATTCAGAGGAGTAAACAGAAAAAACATCATTTTCTCCATTTTCTTTTAGTTTAGATTGTAAAGATGAATTTCCCATAATCCCATCTGATGAATAATTAATTATTTCAGGATTTTTATACCAATTAGTGATTTCCATATCTATGTAAATATCAGTTTGATTATTTATTACATATAATTCAATTGGAAATGTTTTATTAAAAGAAAAATCTGTACCAGATGTAGGCCCTGTATGAGTGTTGTAAAAAGATGGATTTCCGTTTGCTAAATCAGCTTGAAATTCTCCTTCTAATTGCATATAATGATATCCACCACCCAACATTTCTGGCCATGTGAAAGATGGAAAGAAACTTTCATTTAAAAATAAGTTTGTAACGTTGTATGAATCATTAAGCCCAACGGTAAATGAGATTGATGTGTATTCTAAATCTGTAACATCACTAATAGTAACTTTTTTTGTAGATTCATCAGCAATATTGACAAATTGAACGGAATCGATTAATTTACTTGTACCATCTTCTTTATGTAATTTTATATCAGATATAATGTATCTTAGAGTTTGAACGCTATAATTAATATTTGAATGATTTAAATATGTTAAGCTGTCCTTAATCAAAGCATTACTCTCAATACTCTGAGTGAAGTGTAAATTTATGTTATAATTATTATAGTCGCAACTTCCATCATCTAAGGATGCGTTAACATCAAAATTATTTGCTACTGGGTCTGTACACCCTTCGTTTTTTGTACATGAAAATAATAAAGAGGTACATAAGAATATCAATATATATTTGTCCATTTTTTTTAATTTATATGCAAATTTAAGTAATATTTTATTCATATTTCTTGATTGTTATCACGATTTAACATTATTATTTGTCACTAATATATTGAATTTTTTTTTTTGTATTGATAAAATAATCATCTTTGTTCTTAGTGAAACAGAAGAAAATATATCTTGATATCATTCTACCTCTTCCAGTAAAGGGAACCTTCACTTATTTTACTTATGATAATTTATTGATTGGACAAAGAGTAATTGTTCAATTTGGCGCTAGAAAAATATATACTGGAATTATTAACTCTATACACTTTATTAAACCAGTTGATTATTTAGCTAAAGAAATAATTGCGATAATCGATGAGATGCCAATCGTTAATGAGAAACAATTAAAATTCTGGAGCTGGATGTCAGATTACTATATGTGTAATATAGGTGAGGTTATGAATGCAGCTTTACCAACTTCATTTAAACTTGTAAGTGAGTCTAGTATAATAATTAATCCTTGTTTTGATGGGGACCTAAGTGAGTTATCATCAGATGAGGCAATATTAGTTGACTTACTTTCAAATGATTCTAAGCTTAAAATGAGTGAGGTCACTAAATTGCTTAAAATTAAAAGTCCATATAAATTTATAAATGATTTAATTTCGAAGGAAGTTGTTATAGTTAATGAAGAAATTCATGATAAATATAAAGAAAAGAAAGTTAAAGTTATAGATATTAGCTACTCAAAGGTGAAAATAGAGCAAATGAATTTAACTCTTAAACAAAGATTATTTATTGAGGGATTTTTTGATTTTAGATCATTAAATAAAAATAGAGAAATTATTGTATCAGATTTGTTGTCTAATCTTAAGCTTAGCAGATCAATTTTAAAGAATTTAGTAAAAAAGGGAGTATTTAAGATTAAAGATCAAAGTGTCAGTAGACTGTCTGTTGTAAGTAAATCACTTGAAAAAAAGAAGGTTTTGGAAGACTTTCAGCTTACAGCTTTACATAACATAAGAAATGTATTTAGTTACAAAGATGTATGTTTACTTCATGGTGTTACCTCTTCTGGAAAGACAGAGTTATATATCAAGTTAATACAAGATACTTTAAAAGAAAAGAAAACAGTTTTATATTTATTGCCTGAAATAGCTTTAACAACACAAATTATCAAACGCTTGCAATCACAATTTGGAGATAAAGTCGGTGTAACACATTCTCGATTAAATAATAATGAGAGAGTTGAAGTTTGGAATGCAGTTAACAGTGAATCCTTTGATAATATTAAGTATCCTTTAATGCTTGGAGCGCGTTCTTCTTTGTTTTTGCCCTATAATAATCTAGGTTTGATTATTGTAGATGAAGAGCATGATAGTTCATTTAAACAGTCCCAGAATAATCCTCGATATAATGCAAGGGATTCTGCAATATACTTGTCTAAATTGCATAATGCAAAAGTCTTATTAGGATCAGCAACTCCATGTTTAGAGTCATTTTATAATGTGAAGAAAAAGAAGTATGGATTTGTTGAAATGAAAACAAGATATAAAGGGATATCAATGCCTAAAATTCAAACTATTGATATTAAAAAAGCGTATCTAAAAAAGCAAATGACTAATCATTTTTCATTTAAATTATTGTCAAAAATTAATGATTGTTTGAATGAACGCAAACAAGTGATATTATTTCAAAATCGTAGAGGTTATTCTCCTACACAGAGTTGTAATTCTTGTTCTTTTACACCTCAATGTAAGTATTGTGATGTAAGTTTAACTTTTTATAAGCATAACAACCTTCTTAAATGTCATTTTTGTGGTTATACTGAAGGAACAATAAAGATTTGTCCAAATTGCATGGCAGATGATTTTAAGGACATAGGATTTGGAACTGAAAAGATTGAGGAAAGTTTAAAAATGCTTTTTCCTGATAATATTATAAAACGAATGGATTATGATACAACAAGAGGAAAGAACTCATACAAAATACTAATTAGTGATTTTGAAAGAGGCAAGATCGACATACTTGTAGGAACTCAAATGGTAACAAAAGGATTAGATTTTGATAACGTTGGTTTAGTTGGAATACTAAATGCAGATAAGATGTTACATTTTCCAGATTTCAGATCTTACGAAAGAGCATTTCAGTTGATGATGCAAGTATCAGGTAGGTCAGGTAGAAAGGGAGACGTTGGATCTGTTTTCATACAAACATTCGATGAAGATCATGAGATTTTTAGCTTGCTTAAATCTAATGATTATTCCTCATTTGTTTTAAATCAAACTCATGAAAGAAAAATGTTTAATTATCCACCGTACTGTAAAATTATTTCAATCAAAATCAAACATAAAAACCAAAATAGACTTGAGGATGCATCACTTTATCTGTCATCTATGATGAAAAGAAGTTTTGGTGGCAGAGTATTGGGCCCTGAATATCCACTAATTTCAAGAGTAAAAAACTACTTTATTAAAGATATTATTTTAAAAATTGAAAAAGAAAGTTCTTTTATTGAGGCTAAAAAAATATTGCAACTTTTAATTGAAAAATTGTTGGAAAGAAAAGAATTTCGATCTGCAAGAATAGTAATAGATGTCGATCCTGATTAGTTACATGCGTTCCATATGTTTGTTTTTGGACATGGGGCTGTAATGTTTATTTCTTCTTTTCTAACTGGATGGATAAATGTAATCTGTTTTGCAATCAAACTTATACTTGCATCAGTATTAGATCTCTTCGCACCATACTTTAAGTCACCTTTAATTATACAGCCGATGTTTGATAATTGAACTCTGATTTGATGATGCCTGCCTGTTTTAGGTTTTATTTCTAAAAGGAAAAAATTATCAAGTCTTTTAAGTAATTTGTAATCAAGAATTGCATTTTTTCCATTTTCCGTTTTTGTTACAAAAGATTTATTTTTCTTCTCGTTTTTTTGCAGTTTATTCTTTAATGTTCCAAATGATTTTTCTGGAGAATTTTCAACTATAGCCCAGTAAGTTTTATTTATTTCTTGATTTCTAAACTGTTCATTCATCCTTGATAATGCTTTGCTAGTTCGTGCAAATAATATAATTCCTGATGTAGGTCTGTCTAATCGATGAATAGTACCTAGAAAAACTTCTCCTTTTTTGTTGTATTTTTTTTTGATATATAATTTAACGTGATCTGATAGTGGTGTGTCTCCAGTTTTGTCACCTTGAATAATATCTCCAGATTTCTTGTTTACAGCTATGAGATGATTGTCTTCATATAAGACTTCAATCATTATTAATATTGTTCATTATTATTTGGAAAGTCAACTGACTTTACATCTGCAACATAATTTCTGACCGCACCAGAAATTTCATCATATAGGTTAAGGTAACGTCTAAGGAATCTTGGATTAAATTCATGTGTCATACCTAGCATATCATGAAGTACTAATACTTGTCCATCTACACCATTTCCAGCTCCAATTCCAATAACAGGTATATTAATACTCTCTGCTACTTTTTGAGCTAATTTTGCTGGCACCTTTTCTAGTACTAGTGCAAAACATCCAGCCTTTTCTAATAATTTCGCATCAGCTAATAACTTTTGAGCTTCTTCTTCCTGCTTAGCCCTTACAGTATATGTTCCAAATTTATAGATAGATTGTGGTGTTAGACCTAGGTGTCCCATTACAGGAATTCCAGCTGTTAGAATTCTTTTTATAGATTCAATAATTTCTTCACCACCTTCTAATTTAATTGAATGACCACCGCTTTCTTTCATTATTTGTATAGCTGATGATAATGCTTTCTTCGAATTTCCTTGATAAGATCCAAATGGCATATCAACTACAACAAGCGCTCTTTCTACTGCTCTTACTACTGATGATGCATGGTATATCATTTGTTCTAAAGTTATCGGAAGTGTAGTCTCGTGACCCGCCATAACATTTGATGCTGAATCACCAACCAAGATAACATCAATTCCACCTTTATCAATTATTTTTGCTAATGTATAATCATAAGCAGTAAGCATAGATATTTTTTCACCATTGCGCTTCATTTCTGCAAGGCTATGTGTGGTTACTCTTGTATAGTTTTTCTTTGCTGTTGACATTTTATTTATTTTGAATTAATACAAATGAATTTTTGTAACCTGAGGATATCAATTTCTTCATGTGAGATGTTGCTTCTTCATTGGTTTTAAATTTTCCAGAGTAGTAAATAAATGTATTTTTAGTTTTTTGTTTTATTAAATTTTCAATGTTATTAAATTTACTGTTGCTCACTTCTTTTAGGTAAGTTCCTATTTGTACAGTATAAAAGTTTTTGTTTTGATTAACCTCTTTTATATCAGCATTGTAATTTGTGGTGATATTCTCTTTGCTAATATCATAAGTTTTAGTTCCGTTTAATTCAAAATCTTTTAGCACAAATAAGTTTTTAAGAAATTTATTATTCTCTTTTATTTTTTTGTTAATTTTTTTTTGTGAAGATACTTCTGTTTCTAAAGTTTCTTTTTGATTTTTTAAGATGTCAAAGTTAGTCTGTGTTTGCTTAAAAATAACTTCATCATTATCTCTGTTTATTTTCATTGTAGATAATTCATTTTTTAATGATAATAAGTTGTCCTTTAAAGTCATTATTTCATTGTTTTTTACTTTCATTGCATTCTCTTTGTGTTCCTTCTCTGTAAAGTTTGATGACTTTTTAATTTTATCTTTGTTCTCTAAGAAATTAGAATTTTTACTCTTTTCTAATTTAATTTGTTTTTCAAGGGCACTATTTTTCTTTAAGAGTTGTTTGTTTGTTTTTATATTCTCTTTAATTGTACTCTCTTTAATTTCAAGATTTTTATTTAGTAATTTAATTTTTTTTTCTTGTTCTAAATTTAAATTAGTTAATTCATTATTTAGTGTTGTTGTTTTTTCAATTGTAACTATATAATTTTTAATACTGTCATTAAAATTATGAGATTTGATTAGTGATAATTTTTTTAAGTCTGAATCATTGTTTGAAGCATTTATTTCCTCGAACGTTCTATATGATGAAAGATAATTTTCGTTTTTTATTCTTTTTTTAGCGAAAAGGTTAAAATATGATACTCTAGACTTTGTTAGTGATCCAATTTGTATTCCGCATACTCCATCTTTTTTGTTTTCTATAAAATAGGTGGTAAGTAGTTTAGAATTAACGTATATCTCAAAAATATTCTTTTCTGAGCGTAATTCTAAAGAATTGTATTTATCAATTTTATTTATAATCTTATTTCTTGTCCATCCGTAATTTTTTGAATTATTATCTAGGTTCTTTTCTTCACCATCTGATTTATTGATGCATCTATACTCGCCTTTACTATTTATTTCAAAAATAATAGCATTGTTATTTTCAGATTTTAATACAACCCCAATTGAAGAGTTTTCATTTTCTGATGGTTCTATTTTGAATGAAGTTTTTAAAATAAAATCAGAAACATACGAATCTTTAGCTAGTATTTTGAAAGTGCTATTATTATTATTTCGACTCAACAATAAATCACCATTATCAAGTATAAAATAATTATCTTGACTTATTCCTATATTAAAACTATTACATTTTTTCTCAAAATCTTCAGAAATAATTTGAACATTAAAAGTTTCATCAGTAATTTGCTGAGCAAACAAGCTATGAGAAAATATTGTTGTTAAGATAATTGTAATTACTTGCTTCATTTTTTCCTTTTATTTAGGCAAATTTACAAATTAAGTATTGAAATTATGATATAAAAAAAGTAACTTTGCAAACATGAAAAAAATATTTATTGTTGTATCATTTTTAGCATTTATTATTACATCCTGTGAAACAGATTTTGATGTTAACAGTGATTGGGAAGAGATCACTGTAGTTTATGGGCTTCTAAACTCTAATAATGATACCCAATACGTTAGAATTAATAAAGCTTTTTTAGGTGATGCTGATGCAGTGGCTATGGCTAGTATTTCTGATTCTATTAATTATAATCCTTCAAATTTATTAGTTAGATTACATAAAATTAACTTTAATGATACAGTCTCCTCTGTAAATTTTGATACTTCTTTAGTTATAAAAGATTCATTGGATGTAAATGGCACCACTGGCTTATTTCCTGTTGATAATAATATAATTTACAATACTGTACTACCAACTGGATTTTTAAATAAAAATTTTAGATATGCTTTAACTATTGATAATTCATATTCGGGTCACAAGGTTAGTTCTAATACTGAGGTTATAAGTGATTTTAGTTTTTTAAATTTTAATCCCGCTTATAAATTTGGATTTTATAATCCAAATTTATCAGATAGTTCAAAATTTTTATCTAAGTCAATAGAATGGGAAAAAGTTACAAATGGTGAAATATATCAACTTGACATAAAATTTAATTATCTTGAAAATAATGTTGTTAAATCACTTATATGGAGTCAGCCACTTGAAGTATTTGATGGAAGAGATATGACTCAGAGGCTTGAAGGGATAAGGTTTTTTAATTTTTTAGAGAGAGAACTTAGTAATGAGAATGTTACAAGAGTCTTTATTGGTTTGGATTTAATAATGAATGTTGGAACTAAGAATTTAAATACTTACATAAAAGTTAATGAGCCCATTACGGGAATAGTAAGTCAGAGGCCTCAATTTACAAATATTAATAATGGAATTGGTATTTTTTCTTCCAGATTCACACATACTGAGTATAACATAGGTTTAACAGATGACACTAGAAATTATCTGATTAATAATCTTAATAGAAACTTTCAATAGTCTGACATTCTGTCACTATTTCGTGTTGTGTCGCTAATAAAATATTTTTTTTTGACAATTTTGTCCTCAAATTTGATTTGGTATCCTAATTGCAATATATCCAGTTAGAAAACAAATTGTAAAAATTAAAATATATTAAAATGAGTAAAATTATTGGAATTGATTTAGGAACTACAAACTCTTGTGTCTCTGTTATGGAAGGAAATGAGCCTGTAGTTATTCCTAATGCTGAAGGAACTAGAACAACTCCTTCTATAGTTGCTTTTATTGAAGGTGGAGAAAGAAAAGTTGGAGATAGTGCTAAGCGACAAGCTATTACTAATCCAACAAAAACTATTGCCTCAATTAAAAGATTTATGGGGGAGAGTTTCTCTTCAATGTCAAAGGAAATAAAGAACGTGTCTTACAAAGTTGTGAAAGGAGATAATAATACACCTAGAGTAGATATTGATGGTAGATTGTATACTCCACAAGAAATTTCGGCAATGGTATTGCAAAAAATGAAAAAAACTGCTGAAGACTATTTAGGAACAACTGTAACTCAAGCTGTTGTAACTGTTCCTGCATATTTTAACGATGCACAAAGGCAAGCAACTAAAGAAGCAGGTGAGATTGCTGGACTTAAGGTTGAGCGAATTATTAATGAGCCTACCGCTGCAGCTCTTGCATATGGTTTAGATAAGGCGGCTGATGACAAAACTATTGCAGTGTTTGATCTAGGTGGTGGAACATTTGATATTTCAATTCTTGAGCTTGGTGATGGTGTTTTTGAAGTTAAATCTACAAACGGTGATACACATCTTGGTGGCGATGATTTTGATCAAGTTATTATTGATTGGCTCGCAAATGAATTTAAAAAAGAGGAGAATTTGGATCTTAGAGAAGATCCAATGGCTTTGCAAAGATTAAAGGAAGCTGCTGAAAAGGCTAAAGTAGAGTTGTCTTCGTCCTCTCAGACTGAAATCAACTTACCTTATGTTACAGCGACTGCATCAGGTCCAAAGCACTTAGTTAGAACTTTATCAAGAGCTCAGTTTGAGAAATTAGCTGACAAATTAATTCAAGCAACAATAACTCCTTGCAAAAAAGCAATGAAAGATGCTGGAATGTCATCTTCTGATATTGACGAAGTTATTTTAGTAGGTGGTTCTACAAGAATACCTGCAATACAAGATGTTGTTGAAAAATATTTTGGTAAATCACCTTCAAAAGGTGTTAATCCTGATGAGGTTGTTGCAGTAGGAGCCGCAATTCAAGGAGGTGTCTTAACGGGAGATGTTACTGATGTTCTTCTTTTAGATGTAACTCCTTTGTCCTTGGGTATTGAAACTATGGGAAGTGTTATGACTAAATTGATTGAAGCAAATACTACAATCCCAACAAAAAAATCAGAAGTTTTTTCAACGGCAGCTGACAATCAACCAGCAGTTGATATTCATGTTTTGCAAGGTGAACGTCCAATGGCAAGTGATAATAAGTCAATTGGTCGTTTCCAATTGTCAGACATTCCGCCAGCTCCAAGAGGTGTTCCACAAATTGAAGTAACTTTTGATATTGATGCAAATGGAATCCTAAATGTATCAGCTAAGGACAAAGCAACTGGTAAGGAGCAAAATATTAAAATTGAAGCATCTTCTGGTTTATCTGATGAAGAAATTCAAAAAATGAAAGAAGAAGCTGAAGCAAATGCAGATTTAGATAAAAAAGCAAAAGAAACTGCAGAGAAGATAAACGGCGCTGATGGAATGATTTTTCAAACAGAAAAGCAACTAAAGGAATTTGGTGAAAAGCTTTCAGATGACAAAAAGAAACCAATTGAAGAAGCTTTAGTTGAACTAAAATCTGCACATGAAAGTAAAGATTTATCATTAATTGATTCTGCGATGGAGAAAATAAATGCAGCTTGGACAGCAGCATCTGAAGAGATGTATAAGGCAAGTCAAGAAGCTGGAGCTGGTGCAGAAGCTGGAGCTGGTGCAGAAGCTGGAGCTGGTGCAGCAGATGCAACAGATGATGTTACAGATGTAGATTTTGAAGAAGTTAAAGAGGAAAAAGAAGATAAGGAATAACTATTTTAACTTATTTTTTCTAAAAAAGCCCTGCCATTGGTAGGGCTTTTTTTATATTAGCTACATGAAATACTTTTTATCTGCACTACTTTTATTCCCATTTTTATTAAATGCGCAAACTGCATTTATTTCTGGAAATGATTCTATATGTGATAATTCTGCTGAAAATGCTGAAATATTAGTCTCATTTAACGGTTTAGCCCCTTTTAATTTTAATTATGCAATAAATGGGATGCCACAATTACCAATCATCACGGATCTTAACCCTTTTATAATACTTTCTCAAACTGAAGGGGTATATACAATTGATTCATTTAGTGATGCAAGTGGAAATTTTGACTCATTTTCAGGAAGTGGATTAGTAACTATTCTTGAGAGTCCGGATGCAATTATTTCAATACTAACAGATACACTTTCAGTCGTTTATCCTTTTGGAAATTTTAATAGTGAATCTAATGGAAATATAATAAGTTGGGAATGGAATTTTGGTGATAATACAGTTAATCAATTTTCTGAAGTAGTATTACATGAGTATAAAGATTCTGTTGCGATTTATCAAACTAGTTTAATTATTACAGATACTCAAGGGTGTACCGATACAGCAACAAAGATAATTTGGATTAATAATGATTTCTGGATTTATGTTCCCAATTCTTTTACTCCAGACAATGACAAATTTAATGATAAGTTTTGCATAGAATATAATGGGATAAGAGAAGATACATTTATATTTCAAGTATATAATTCAAAGGGAGAGATGATATTTAATACAGATACTCCAACTGATTTAAGCTGTAGTCTTAATAGAGGCTGGAATGGTAAGAATCTTATTAGAGATGAATACTACCCCTTAGATAATTATACTTATGAGATGTTTTTTAAAGATTTAAATGGATGGAAGCATCAAAAATATGGAACTATAAACTTAATAAGGTAATTTAAGAGTATTGGTTTATCTAGTAACTAAGATTTTTATATGCTTTGATTAATTTTTTCAAAATGATACTCAATTAATCTGCCGATTGGATTTTTTAGTATTCTACCTTTTTTTAATCCATGTCTTTTTGTTGCTTCTTCAATTTCATCAGACAAGAAAAATGCAACAGATCCAATAAAATTAATGCTTACAGATTCTGACTTGCTAAAGCATTTTACATGTAGATCGATAAATTCATCTAACGTATCTTGAATTAGTTTTTGAATTATCGGATGGTCTCTTGTTACAGTAATGAAGGGAAAATATTGTGCTAGAAAAACATTTGCTCTATTAGTATTGTAAACATTTTTATTTATCACATCAATATTTGATTCAAAACTTGATTCAAATTTCTCTTTAAGTTCTTGATCCATTTTTCCATTAAAATAAAGAGATAATATTTTTTTTCCAAAATAATTTCCTGAAGCATCATCTCCCATTATAAAACCTAATGAAGGAGCATGTTCATAAATTTCTTTCCCGTCATAATAACAAGAATTTGATCCAGTTCCTAGTATGCAAGTAATACCAGGATTTCCATCATACATTGCAAAACAGGCAGCATCTAAATCATGGCTAATATTAACAGTAGCATTTTTGAAAAATCCAATAAATGGTGTTTCAATTATTTTATTTTTTGCTTTTGAAGAGCAACCAGCGCCGTAAAAGAACACGTGAGAAATCTTGTCTTTCCAATTATTTAAATCCGAATTCTCAAGATGATTCAGAATTGATTTATCATCTATAAAATAAGGATTAAAACCAATTGTAGATATCTCTTGAATTAGTTTTCCATTAGTATCACATAATGCCCAACTGCACTTTGTTGAACCGCTATCAGCTATTAGTATCATTAGTTTTTTTTAAAGATTCCGGCAAACATAGTGTAAATATAACACATATTAAATTTTTATAAAAAAAAATGGTTAAGTGTATTAAACACACTAACTTTGCAGTGATTAATAAAATTTAAAATGAAAATAGGAATAAATGGATTTGGTAGGATTGGAAGATTAGTTTTTAGAGCAGCAATGAAAACAAAATTAATAGAGATTGTTGCTATAAATGATTTAGTTGATATTGATTACTTAGCATATATGCTAAAATATGATTCTACTCATGGAGGATATACTAATGATATTAAAATAGATGGAGATTTCTTAATTGTAAATGACTGTAGGATTAGAGTTACATCTAAAAAAGATATTAAAAGCTTAAATTGGAAAGAAATAGGAGCAGACTATATTATCGAGTCTACAGGATTGTTTTTAACAAATGAGTTAGCTTCGATGCACTTAGAAGCTGGTGCTAAAAAGGTGATTATGTCTGCACCTTCTAAAGATGATACCCCAATGTTTGTTATGGGCGTAAACCATAATCAGTATAATTCCTCGATGAATATAGTGTCTAATGCTTCTTGTACAACTAATTGTCTTGCTCCAATTGTTAAAGTCCTTGATGAAAATTTTGGTATTGAAAGCGGCTTAATGACTACTGTTCATGCTGTAACAGCTAGTCAAAAGAGTATCGATTGTCCATCAATCAAGGATTGGAGGAGTGGAAGAGGTGCATATCAAAATATCATTCCATCAAGTACTGGCGCTGCTAAAGCAGTAGGCAGGATTTTGCCTGAAATGAAAGGAAAATTAACAGGAATGTCTTTTCGTGTTCCTACAGCTAATGTTTCAGTTGTCGATTTAACAGTTAATCTTAGTCATCCAACAACTTATGAAGATGTATGTAGAGCTGTACAAAAAGCTACTAATTCTAAGGAGCTTTCAGGCATTTTGGGTTACACTGAAGATATGGTTGTTTCAAGCGATTTCTTATCAGATTCCAGATCATCTATTTTTGACGCTAATGCTGGCATACAACTAAATAGTAAATTTATGAAAATTGTTTGTTGGTATGATAACGAATGGGGTTATTCTAATAGAATTATTGATCTCTTAATTCACATGAATAATGTAGATTCATTACAATAATTCATACTTAGTGTCAAAGTGACACTACTTTTTTATTTATTCGGTCATTTATTTTATAGTGTTTATTTTACACTAAGTTATTTTAAATCATATTTTTATCTAGTAATATTTTATAAATGTATTTTTTACACTAAGTTATATTTTTAGTATATTTAGCAAAATCAAAAAAATATATTATGAAAAATTTAAGAAAACTTATAGCTTACTGTTTGTTTGTATTTGCCTTTTCATCGCATTCATTTTCTCAAACAGTAGCTGATTCAGCATTAGTTACCTTTCAAGTTGATATGAATACGGTAACGAGTTCATTTATAACTCCAGAAGTAAACGGCACCTTTAATAATTGGTGTGGTGATTGTTGGTCAATGACTGATTCAAATAACGATAATGTTTGGGAAATTTCTGGTATGGTGCTAAAGAATACACCTTTGGAGTTTAAATTTTCAGCAGATGGATGGGGTATTCAAGAAAATTTATTTCCTGGTGACCCTTGCACTGTTACAGCTTGGGGTTATACAAATAGAACTTTAAATGTTTCTAATGATACTACACTTGATGTTGTATGTTGGGAATCTTGTGGTCCGTGTGGTGGGGCTCCCTCTGCATATAACGTAACTTTTCAAGTTGATATGAACGGTGTAAGTGGTTTCACTATTCCAGAAGTTAATGGTACATTTAATAATTGGTGTGGTAGTTGTTGGCAAATGTCTGATAATGATGGTGATAATGTATGGGATTTCACAACATTATTAGCTCCCGGTATTTATGATTTTAAATATTCAGCTGACAATTGGAATATTCAAGAATCTCTTGATTCAAGTCTCTGGTGTGTAAACACTGTTATTGATACTACATTACCTTCAGGTTATGCTGCAAATAGATCTTTTGAAGTGATTTCATCAGATATTACTTTAGATGTCGTTCCTTGGAATCAATGTGAGGCTCTCACGGTAGTTAATGGATGTACAGATAATACTGCAAATAATTATGATGTTTTAGCGACAGCTGATGATGGTTCGTGTATGTATGATGTTACCTTTACTGTTGATTTAAATTGCTCCGGATTAACACCTAATAATGTCTCTGCAACGGGACCATCTGATAATTGGTCATGTGGCGCTTATCCGTTAAGTGATACAAATTCTGATGGAGTATGGGAAGGAACTTTTAGCTTGCCTGCCGGTTCATTTGAATATATTTATTGTGCAGATGGATGGGCAGCAAGTGAGGCAGCTGATTTACTTGCATCTGGTACTTCAACTGGAGATTGGTCTTGTACTCCAGTAACTGATTATTTTTCATTTGCTAATAGATTAATAACAGTTGGAGCTGTTACTACAAATGATACTTGGGGTTCGTGTGGTGCATGTATTCCACCAACTATTACTTCATATACAATCGATGCAGGTGGCTATTATTACGCTCCTACAAGTTTGACTATAAATATTGGTGATACAGTAACATGGTATAATAATGGTGGTTATCATGATGTAAATGGGGATATTAATTCACAAACTGGTTCAAGTTTTAATAACCCAGCTTCTTTTTATATACCTCCAGTTGTTGGTCCTGCAATAATAGGATCACATATTTTTACAACAGCTGGAACATATAATTATGATTGTTCAATTGGATCTCATGCTTCATTTGGAATGATTGGAACAATTATAGTTAATAGTAATAATCCGGTATTAAGTCAGATTGATTTACCTGTTTCTTGGGATGATGTAAATGTTGATTATACTACTACGGATTTTGGAGGAGCTGCGTCATCTTTAGTTCAGGATCCTACAAATGCTACAAATAATGTGCTTCAGGTAGATAGAACTGCTGGTTCACAGACTTGGGCTGGTACTACATTGGGAACACCATCAGGTTTTGCAACAGATATTCCTTTAACATTAACTAGTTCAACGATGTCGGTTACTTTTTGGTCGCCACAGGCGGGTATACAAGTTCGTTTGAAGGTTGAAGATTCATCTGATCCAACACATACATGTGAGACGGAGGCTACAACAACAGTAGCTAATGGTTGGAATACTTTGGTATTTGATTTTTCAAATGAAGCGCCAGGTACACAGCCACTTAGTATTGGTTTAGGATTTGGATGGACATTTAACATGGCATCAATTTTCTGTGATTTTGGTAATTCACCAGCGTCAAGTACAATATATTATGTTGATGATGTTGTATTTGGTGGTGTTGCGGTTGTATCAGGTTGTACAGATCCAACAGCGACTAATTATGATGCTAATGCTACTGTAGATGATGGTTCATGTTCATATGGGCAATCAACTTATGATGTTACTCTTTCTGTAAATACTGCAAATATTACAGTTGGTCCAAATGGAATGTATGCTGGTGGTGGTGTGTTAGGAGATGCTGTTGCAGTTCCATTATCTGATCCAAATGGAACAGGTACTTGGACAGGTGTTGTTGCACTTCCTGCTGGAACAGTAGGGAATTATATTTTCTTGAACAGTCCTGCTAATGGTGGTGACTGGGGGGCTAAGGAAGATTTATCTGGTCAAGCATGTGCTGATCCAAATAACTGGAATGATAGAATAATGCCTACTATTTTAGCTGATACGACATTGCTTCACTGCTTTGGTAGTTGTGAATCAGATGGAACATGTTCAGTATATGGTTGTACTGATATAGCTGCGAATAATTATGATGCTACTGCTACAGTAGATGATGGTTCTTGTTTATATGGTCCGGTATTAAGTCAGATTGATTTACCTGTTTCTTGGGATGATGTAAATGTTGATTATACTACTACGGATTTTGGAGGAGCTGCGTCATCTTTAGTTCAGGATCCTACAAATGCTACAAATAATGTGCTTCAGGTAGATAGAACTGCTGGTTCACAGACTTGGGCTGGTACTACATTGGGAACACCATCAGGTTTTGCAACAGATATTCCTTTAACATTAACTAGTTCAACGATGTCGGTTACTTTTTGGTCGCCACAGGCGGGTATACAAGTTCGTTTGAAGGTTGAAGATTCATCTGATCCAACACATACATGTGAGACGGAGGCTACAACAACAGTAGCTAATGGTTGGAATACTTTGGTATTTGATTTTTCAAATGAAGCGCCAGGTACACAGCCACTTAGTATTGGTTTAGGATTTGGATGGACATTTAACATGGCATCAATTTTCTGTGATTTTGGTAATTCACCAGCGTCAAGTACAATATATTATGTTGATGATGTTGTATTTGGTGGTGTTGCGGTTGTATCAGGTTGTACAGATCCAACAGCGACTAATTATGATGCTAATGCTACTATAGATGATGGTTCATGTATTTACAATGTGTCAGGATGTACAGACCCAGCTGCAGTAAACTATGACCCTGCAGCAAATGTAGATGATGGTTCATGTATACCGGTTGTACTTGGTTGTACAG
>ERZ1047821.621-NODE-621-length-25343-cov-7.072880_pt1 | contig 25343 bp, 24 predicted proteins | sample MGYA00383096_ERZ1047821 | MGnify/ENA primary metagenome ERZ1047821 (study PRJEB29581, sample SAMEA5548366) | metagenome | biome: marine; feature: coastal; material: water | depth 25 m | study: Short-term variability in the microbial, nano- and picoplankton... | reverse complement strand
TTTGCAAACTGAACCAGATCATCGTGGTTGGTGATGGTGATCAGGTTGCCATTCACCGCCACTCCATACGGTTGCAGGCCTTTGAATGCGCGGCTTAGGTTCTCGGGTGTCATCCCAAGAAGAGAAGCAAGGTGGCGTTTTTCACAGCCGAGTTCAAACTGTGAATCGCCGCCTTCCCGCTCTTTTAGGCGGAGCAGGTAATTTGCGAGTCGTTCAAGAGATGATCGAAGTTTCAGGTTTTTGTGTGATTTAACAGATGCGCGGTAGCAGCGGGCCAATTCGGTCACAATCCCGCGCGCAAAAAACTTATCCTCATCAAAAACCGTGCGAACGTCCTGACTAGGGACAAGAACTATTCTGCTTTTTTCAAGCGTGCGTGCCGACATAAGATTCTGCGAGTCATTCATCGTAGCGGCCAAAATGAAAGTCGAAATAGGCCGAACAGTCGCAATACTGGTTTCCCGGCCATTCCAGGTCGAAAACAAATCGACAGAGCCAGAGAGAATAATGTGCAGAAAATCGCAGTGATCACCTTCGGTTATCAATTCGATCTGTGGGGGGAAGTTTTGAACATAGGCGGCACGCATCAACGAATGAAAATGTTCATCCGCCATGTCCGCAAACAACGAGAGCCCTCGTATGTCCGGATAATCCGATTCTGAAAAACCAATATGCATCCGTGATCCCCTTTAAGAGACATGGCTCAAGAGCTTGATAAATGTCAAGCGGCGGGGCGAAAAAAGAGGCGCGCCGCATTGACGAAGCCTGCGCACCCAAATGACATTTTTGGCTAACTAATTTATTTTAAAGGATAATTTACTTTTCTTGATCTGCGTCAACACGCTGAGTCGAGAATCCCCCTCTTATGCCCTCAAGAAGTGAAGGCTGTGAGTCCGTCGTCCGGGGTCACATCCCTTATCAAGGGGACTAGAGATGGAAATTCAAAACAAGGCCACAGGACTGTGGCGGAACTTTTTCAACGTAAGAATGGTGCAAATCAGAACGTTCCACATGACGTGGTTTGCGTTCTTTTCGTGTTTCTTTGCATGGTTTGGCATCGCGCCGCTGATGATTATTGTGCGCGACGAGATGGGCTTCACAAAGTCTCAGGTCGGCTGGACAATCATCGCATCTGTTTCTGTGACAATCCTAGCGCGTTTCTTTATCGGCTGGCTTTGTGACCGTATCGGTCCACGGTTGGCCTATACTGGTCTCTTGATTTTCGGCGCATTTCCCGTGGCGGGTATCGGTCTTGCCGACAGTTTTGAAAGCTTTCTGGTTTTCCGTCTGCTGATCGGCATCATCGGCGCTTCATTTGTTATCACCCAGTACCACACATCGGTAATGTTCGCGCCTAACGTTGTAGGAACCGCAAACGCAACCAGCGCTGGCTGGGGTAACTTGGGTGGCGGTGTCACACAGTTCGCAATGCCTTTGGTCTTCTCGATGTTCGTTGTCGGCTTTGGCTTCACTGACGCCGAAGGCTGGCGCATGGCGATGGTCGTCGTGGGTTGTGTGATCTTTGTCGTTGGTATCGCTTATTTCTTCCTGACTCAGGATGCTCCGGACGGCAGCTTCAAAGAGCTACGTGCACAGGGCAAACTTGAAACAAAAGAAAAAGTAACTGGCGCCTTCTTTATGGCATTGGCAGACTATCGCGTTTGGGCGTTGTTCCTAATCTACGCCGCGTGCTTTGGTATTGAGCTGACCGTGAACAACGTCGCTGCCATGTATTTCTATGACTACTTCGATGGCATCACTCTGGTTACTGCTGGTCTGATCGCAGCGTCGTTTGGCTTGATGAACGTCTTTGCACGGACTTTGGGCGGTATCTTTGGTGACAACTTCGCATCGCTCTGGGGCCTCAAAGGGCGCTCGTTCTGGCTTTTCGTTGTATTACTTTGCGAAGGTATCGCGCTGATGCTGTTCAGCCGTATGGACGTTTTATTCCTTGCGATCCCGATGCTCGTCATCTTTTCGCTCTTCACTCAGATGTCAGAGGGGGCAACCTATTCAGTCGTACCCTTCATCAATAAACGCGCTCTTGGAGCCGTTGCAGGTACCGTAGGTGCAGGAGGCAACGCTGGTGCGGTGGCTGCGGGTTTCTTATTCAAAAGCGATGTGCCGTGGAACGATGCGTTCCTTTATCTCGGCATGGTCGTGGCTTGTGCTTCCGTTCTTGCCTTCCTTGTTCGCTTCTCAAGCACACAGGAAGACGAAGAGGCCGCCCTGTATGAGCGAGCACAGCAAGACGCACTAGAACTTCGCGCTTCTCGCGCCATTACGGCCCTGAACAACTCCAAGGCCGTCATCGAAGAATACAACCGCACACACGAACAGAAAATCTAACGACGTCAGGTCACCCATTGGGTGGCCTGTTTGAACCATCCTCAGGAGGAAAACACTGTGGGACAAGACATTCGAAACTGGAACATTGAGGACGAGAGCTACTGGGCCTCGACAGGGAAGGCGATCGCCACCCGTAACCTCTGGATTTCAATTCCCAGCCTGCTTTGCGGCTTTGCCGTCTGGCTTTACTGGGGCATCATCACTGTACAGATGGTGAACCTAGACTTTGGTTTTGCGAAATCTGAACTCTTTACTTTGGGCGCCATCGCCGGCTTGACCGGCGCGACGCTGCGTATCCCTTCGACCTTCTTTATTCGCATCGCGGGCGGACGAAACACCATCGTTTTCACCACTGCCCTGCTGATGATCCCTGCTATTGGTGCCGGTCTTGCCCTTAGTGATCCTGGCACTCCGCTATGGTACTTCCAGATCCTCGCATTCTTGTCGGGTATCGGTGGCGGTAACTTTAGCTCTTCGATGTCAAACATCAGCTTCTTCTACCCCAAGAAGATCCAAGGTTATGCCCTAGGAATGAACGCTGGTCTGGGCAACTTTGGTGTGACCACCATGCAGATCCTCATTCCGTTGGCCATGACTATGGGCCTATTCGGAGGCGAGAGCCGCACATTGGTGAACACTTCCGGTACGCTGATTGGCAAAATTCCAGCTGGCACCGAAACCTACATCCAGAATGCTGGCTTTCTTTGGTTGGTCTTCCTTGTTCCGCTAGCAATCATCGGCTGGATGGGCATGAACAACATCCGCGACGAGCACGTTTCGCCAAAGATCCCCGGACCAATCGGCGCATTCGCAACGATCTCTGGCATGTTGGCAATCGGATTTGTCACTGCTGCATTCGGTGTTTGGCTAATGCTGCCATCAGTTGAAGGCGGTCTGCCAACTTCGGGCTTTGGAGTTTCCAAATGGATTGTTCTACCGATTGTTATCGCTCTGACCGTTCTTGGCCTGAAATTGATACCGGGTTCGGTCGGTCAAAACCTGTCACGCCAGTACAAGATCTTCGGAAATAAGCACACATGGGCTATGACCGTTATCTACACCATGACCTTTGGTTCGTTCATCGGTTACTCGGCAGCTTTGGCGCTGACCATCAAAGTGGTCTTTGGCTTCAGCCACATCGAAGTTGACGGCATCATGACCCACGACATGGTCAATGCGAACGGCCCATCGGCCCTGATGTTCGCATGGATGGGCCCATTCATCGGCGCGCTTATTCGTCCGATTGGTGGTATGATGGCTGACAAAATGGGTGGCGCGAAAGTTACGCAGATCATCTCGTTTGTTATGGTCGCGTCGGCCATTGGTGTCGCGTATTTCATCCAGCAGGCATATCAGTCGGCGACCCCGGAACAGTACTTCTACCCATTCCTTGGTCTCTTCCTGATCTTGTTCGCTGCGACGGGTATCGGCAACGGTTCGACTTTCCGGACCATCGCGATGGTGTTTGACAAAGAGCAGGCTGGTCCCGCGCTTGGTTGGACAGCTGCTGTAGCCGCCTACGGTGCATTCATCATCCCCAAAGTGTTCGGCGAACAACTCGCTGCAGGTCATCCTGAATACGCACTCTACGGGTTCGCAATCTTCTATGCGGTCTGCATCGTGATCAACTGGTGGTTCTACCTGCGCCCAGGCGCCTACGTAAAGAACCCTTAAACTTAGCACAAACTACCCCGGTCCAAGGATTGGACCGGGGTTGAACTTCCTTTTAGTGGAGATTTCAGATGAGCCATCTGCTCGATAGACTAAACTTTTTTCAATCCAAAGAACTCGAGCAGTTCTCTAATGGCCATGGACAGGTCACACGTGAGAACCGCGATTGGGAAGATACTTACCGTAACCGCTGGCGCCACGATAAAATCGTGCGTTCAACCCATGGTGTGAACTGCACCGGATCTTGTTCGTGGAAAATCTACGTCAAGTCCGGCATCGTCACTTGGGAAACCCAGCAAACGGACTACCCCCGTACACGACCTGGCCTGCCAAACCACGAACCACGCGGTTGCCAACGTGGTGCGTCATACAGCTGGTACCTCTATTCAGCGAACCGAGTAAAAAACCCTCTGGTACGCGGTCGTTTGATGAAAGTTTGGCGCAAAATGCGCGCCACGATGTCTCCTACCGAGGCTTGGACAGCTCTTCAAAACGATCCGATCCTTCGCGCCTCATATGTCGAGACTCGCGGTAAGGGCGGTTTTGTTCGTGCCACTTGGGACGAAGCAACAGAAATTACCGCTGCTGCAAACGCATACACTGCAAAAACCTACGGTCCTGACCGCGTCTTTGGCTTCTCGCCAATTCCCGCCATGTCGATGGTCTCGTATGCTGCTGGCTCACGCTATCTCAGCCTGCTTGGTGGCGTTTGCATGTCCTTCTACGATTGGTATTGCGACCTTCCACCAGCGTCTCCAATGACTTGGGGCGAGCAAACAGACGTTCCTGAAAGTGCTGACTGGTACAACGCAGGTTACCTGTTGCTCTGGGGTTCGAACGTTCCACAGACCCGTACACCTGACGCACACTTCTATACCGAAGCTCGCTACAGCGGAACGAAATCAGCCGTTATTACGCCTGACTATTCCGAAGCCGCGAAATTCGGCGACGTTTGGCTGAATGCCAAGCAAGGTACAGACGCTGCATTGGCGATGGCCTTTGGCCACGTAATCTTGCGCGATTTCCACCTTGATCGTCAGTCGGAATACTTCACAGACTATTGCCGCAAATACTCGGACTTCCCGATGTTGGTTCGCCTCGACGACCAAGAGGGCAAACTGGTTCCCGGCCGCTTCCTGCGCGCTGATGATCTTGATGGTAAACTTGGCGAAGACAACAATCCTGAATGGAAAACCGTTGCATGGGATCGCAAGTCTGCTGGACCTGTCGCCCCTAATGGCTCAGTCGGTTATCGCTGGGGTGAAAATGGTGAGTGGAACCTAGAAGACAAAGCAGACGGCAAAGACACCGATCTTGCAATGTCCTTCGTTCTAGATACCGAACAAGACGACGTTGTTGGCGTCGACTTCCCTTACTTTGGCGCTGACTCGACCGAGCATTTTGACACCGGCGACAAACGACCAAATGTTCTGACCAAAAACGTCCCCGTCAAAAAGGTGAAAACCGCAGACGGCGAAGTTTTGGTCGCGACTGTGTTTGACCTATTCTGCGCAAACTATGGCCTTGATCGTGGATTGGGTGGCGATTGGGTCACCAAAGACTTTGATGAAGACGTTCCAGGTTCACCAAAATGGGCCGAGAAAATCACCGGTGTATCAGCGGACAAGATCGTCCATGTCGCCCGCGAATTTGCGGATAACGCTGAAAAAACAAATGGCAAATCGATGATCATCATCGGTGCTGCCATGAACCACTGGTATCACATGGACATGAACTACCGCGGCGTCATCAACATGTTGGTGATGTGCGGATGCGTCGGCCAGTCGGGTGGCGGCTGGGCACACTATGTCGGTCAAGAAAAATTGCGTCCACAGACCGGCTGGTTGCCCCTTGCCTTTGCACTCGACTGGAACCGTCCTCCCCGTCACATGAACGCAACTTCGGCTTGGTATGCCCACACTGATCAGTGGCGTTATGAGACTCTGACAGCACAGGAAATCGTATCACCGACCGCTCCTGAGGGTGATTGGGACGTCAGCATGATCGACTACAACATTCGCGCTGAGCGGATGGGGTGGTTGCCATCGGCACCACAACTGAAAACCAACCCGCTAGAGGTTTCTAAACACGCAAAAGCAGCCGGCAAGGACATCCCTGCCTATGTTGCCGAGCAGTTGAAATCTGGTGAGTTGGAAATGTCGTGTGAAGATCCGGATGATCCGGCAAACTGGCCACGTAACCTGTTTGTTTGGCGTTCGAACCTTCTTGGTTCGTCTGGAAAAGGCCACGAATACTTCCTCAAGCACCTTCTTGGCACAGACCATGGTGTGATGGGCAAGGACTTGGGCGAAGACGGTCGTCAGCTTCCAAAAGAAGCCAAATGGCACGAAGACGGTCCACGTGGTAAGCTTGACCTTCTGGTGACCATCGACTTCCGTATGTCTACCACAGCCGTCTATTCTGACATCGTTCTGCCAACTGCCAGCTGGTACGAAAAGAACGACATGAACACATCGGACATGCACCCGTTCATCCACCCGCTTCAGGCGGCGGTTGATCCGGCGTATGAAAGCAAATCGGACTGGGAAATCTTCAAATCCATCGCGAAGAAGGTGCAAGAAGTTGCGCCGGAAATCCTTGGTGTTGAAACAGACATCGTTGCCCTGCCAATCCTTCACGACACTCCTTCGGAGATCGCGCAGGATCAGGTCAAAGACTGGAAACTTGGAGAATGTGATCTGATCCCAGGCAAAACCGCACCAAACTTTATCGCGGTTGAGCGGGACTACTCGCAGATTTACGACAAGTTCACAGCCGTTGGTCCATTGCTCGAAAAGCTCGGCAATGGCGGTAAAGGCATCAACGTCGACGCAAAAGAGGAAGTGCATCACTTGCGCGAACTCAACGGCGTACATCTGGACGAGGGTGTCAACAAAGGCATGGCAAAGCTGGATACAGCGATTGATGCTTGTGAAATGGTCTTGATGCTTGCCCCAGAAACCAACGGTGAAGTCGCCGTTAAAGCCTGGGAAAAACTAGGTGAATCAACTGGCCGTGAACACGCGCACTTGGCGCTGCCTAAGGAAGACGAGAAGATCCGCTTCCGCGATATCGCAGCCCAACCACGCAAGATCATCTCGTCTCCGACTTGGTCTGGCATCGAAAGCGAAAAGGTCTGCTACAACGCTGGTTATACCAACGTGCATGAGCTGATCCCGTGGCGGACCCTCACAGGTCGTCAACAACTCTATCAGGATCACTTGTGGATGCGCGCATTCGGCGAAGGCTTCATGTCCTACCGACCTCCGGTAGACTTGAAAACCATCAACGATGATGTGCGCGATGCCGAGGACACCTTGTTCCTTAACTTCATCACACCGCACCAGAAATGGGGCATCCACTCGACCTATTCTGACAACTTGCTGATGTTGACGCTCAACCGCGGTGGTCCGGTAATCTGGATCTCTGAGAATGACGCCAAGAAAGTGGGCATTGTCGATAACGACTGGGTCGAACTTTACAATGTGAATGGCGCCCTGACAGCCCGGGCTGTTGTGTCCCAGCGGATCAAAGACGGTACGACCTTCATGTATCACGCCCAGGAAAAGATCGTAAACGTTCCGGGTTCTGAGAAAACAGGCAAACGGGGCGGTATCCACAACTCTGTGACCCGCACCACTCTTAAACCAACACATATGATCGGTGGCTATGCCCACCAATCATATGGTTTCAACTACTACGGAACCGTTGGTGCGAACCGCGATGAATTCGTCGTCGTCAGAAAAATGAAAAAGGTCGACTGGCTCGATCGGGAAGCATCCGAGAAGGAGGCAGCAGAATGAAAGTACGTGCACAAATAGGCATGGTGCTGAACCTCGACAAATGTATTGGGTGCCACACGTGCTCAGTCACATGTAAGAACGTTTGGACCTCACGCGATGGTGTTGAATACGCTTGGTTCAACAACGTTGAAACCAAACCGGGCACCGGCTATCCAACTGACTGGGAAAACCAGGCGCGTTGGAACGGTGGCTGGCAGCGCACCAAATCAGGTAAGCTGCAGCCCAAACAGGGTGGCAAATGGCGGATCTTGGCGAATATTTTCGCCAACCCCGACCTGCCAGAAATCGACGATTACTATGAGCCGTTTGATTTCGACTACGACCACCTGAAATCGGCCCCCGAAATGGAGGCTTTCCCAACCGCACGTCCAAGATCCAAGATCACTGGCGAGCGTATGGAAAAGATCAACAAGGGTCCGAACTGGGAAGAAATCCTTGGCGGCGAATTCTCGAAACGATCTGAGGATTACAACTTCGAAGGCATCCAAAAGCAGATCTACGGTGAGTACGAGAATACATTCATGATGTATCTCCCTCGTCTTTGCGAACACTGTCTGAACCCTGCTTGTGCAGCATCTTGCCCATCGGGCGCGATCTACAAGCGCGAAGAAGACGGTATCGTTTTGATCGACCAAGAAAAGTGCCGCGGTTGGCGCATGTGCGTCAGTGGCTGCCCTTACAAAAAGGTCTACTACAACTGGTCGACTGGTAAATCCGAGAAATGCACACTCTGCTATCCACGGATCGAAAGTGGTAACCCAACTGTTTGTTCAGAAACCTGCGTTGGTCGAATTCGTTACTTGGGCGTAATGCTTTATGATGCGGACAAGATCGAAGAAGCTGCGAACACAGCCGAGAAGATGGATCTTTACGATGCTCAGCTTGGCTTGTTCCTTGATCCAAATGACCCCGAGGTGATCGAAGCCGCCAAGCGCGACGGTGTTCCTCAGGACTGGATCAAATCTGCACAGCAAAGCCCTGTCTGGAAGATGGCAATGGAGTGGAAAGTTGCTTTCCCACTTCACCCTGAGTACCGGACATTGCCGATGGTTTGGTACATTCCACCACTGTCTCCAATCCAGAACGCAGCAGAAGCTGGTGCGATTAGCGCGAAAAATGGCATGCCAGATGTGAAGAACCTACGCATTCCAGTTCGGTATCTGGCGAACATGCTGACTGCTGGCGACGAAAAGCCTGTAGAGCTGGCGCTTGAGCGGATGTTGGCGATGCGCTCGTACATGCGGTCAAAAACCGTTGAGGGTGTCATTGACGAAGGAATTGCCCAAGAAGTGGGTCTCGACGCTCGGATGATCGAGGACATGTATAAAATCATGGCCCTTGCTGACTACGAGGATCGCTTTGTCATCCCGACAACGCACCGTGAGCAAGTCGAAGAAGCCTATGACCTAAAAGGTGGTTGCGGCTTCACGGATACCAACGGTTGTTCACCTGGCATCTCAAAAGGATCGCTTTTTGGCGGCTCTAAGAAACCCCTGAAAATGCCTACGGAGGTGATGTAATGGATCGCACCCTAAAAGCTATCTCACTAATCCTGAGTTACCCGACCCGCGAGCTGCAGCATGCTATGCCCGAAATCAGTGCCGTTTTGGCCTCGGACACGCGATTGACAGCAGCAGCTCGTCGGGCGTTGCGCCCACTTGCCGATGAACTCGGCGGGCGCGACATCTATGACCTCGAAGAGCAGTATGTGATGCTCTTCGACCGCTCGCGGACTTTGTCGCTGAACTTGTTCGAACACGTTCACGGTGAAAGCCGTGATCGTGGCGGCGCGATGGTTTCTTTGATTGAAACCTATCGCGACAGCGGGTTTGAACCGGACACCACTGAACTACCAGATCACTTGCCGGTATTGCTTGAGTTCCTCTCGACGCGCCCTACGGCAGAAGCGCAAGAGATCTTGGCTGATGCCGCACACATTTTCCAAGCCCTAGTTGAACGTCTTTCGCGACGTGAAAGCCCCTACAACGCAGTCTTTGCAGCTTTGTTGCAATTGGCTGACGTTCAGGCTGACGAAAAGGCCGTCGCCGAGTTGCTAGAGCAACCCGACGACGATCCAAACGATCTGGAAGCCCTAGATGAGGTTTGGGAAGAAAGCGAAATTCGCTTTGGCCCCGATCCAAGTGCTGGCTGCCCACAAGTGCGCGATATGCTTTCGCGCATGGATGAACCTGTCACCCCCCCACCCGGCGTTGCAGCCCAGTAAGGAGCCTCCAAATGCACGATTTTATCTTTGGTATATATCCGTATATCGCGCTTACAGTGATGGTTATCGGTTCGATTGCACGCTACGAGCGTGATCCAATGACTTGGAAAACGTCCTCGTCTCAGTTGCTTCGCAGGAAGCAGCTGGTGATGGGTTCGATCCTTTTTCACCTTGGCGTTCTGATCATCTTCCTCGGCCACTTCGCGGGCCTTCTAGTGCCAATCGACATTTACGAATGGTTGGGCGTTGGTCACACGTTCAAGCAGCTTCTTGCTATGATCGCAGGCGGCACAGCAGGCGTCTTTGCCATCATCGGTATCTCTATGCTGCTTCACCGCCGCATGACAGATCCACGCATCCGCGTAACCTCGAGCTTTGCAGACATCGCCTTGCTTTGGTTGTTGCTTGCACAGCTTCTACTGGGCATGGGCACGATCCCAATTTCAGCACAGCACTTGGACGGTCATGAAATGATCACGTTCATGAACTGGGCAAACGGCATCATCACCCTAGACATGAGCGCTGCTGGTTACATTGAACATGCACATTGGATTTTCAAACTCCACATGTTCCTTGGTCTGACGATCTTCTTGGTCTTCCCGTTCACACGACTGGTTCACATGCTTTCTGCACCGATCCGCTACGTTTTGCGTCCCGGTTATCAGATCGTACGTTCACGTCGCAAAGCTGTGAAATAAGATCATGACAGCTTTGTATCCTGACCTGATCGTTAACGGTGAAACGGTCCCGCATACTGTGGTTGCTGCTGAAGTGCAGCACCACGATGCACCGCAGGGAAAACCAGGTATTGCTTGGCGCAAAGCCGCCAACGCAATCGCAGTAAGAACCCTTTTGCTGCAAGAGGCCGCGCGGCAGAGCATCTCGGTCACTGCTGCCGAGGTCGCCCCTGGCAAGTTCGAAACACAAGAGGAGGCCCTGATCAGGGGCCTTCTTGAAAGCTCGGTATCGGTCAAAACACCGAACGAGGACGACCTAAAAGCGGAATGGGCAAAAGCGCCTGATCGTTTCAAGTCCTCTCCCCTTTGGGAAGTCTCGCATATCCTATTTGCGTGCGATCCACGGGACGAGGATGCCAGAAACGCTGCTCTTGCGATGGTAACACCTGTCTTGCAACAAGCGCTGAATGGCACTGCAAAATTTGCAAACCTCGCCAAGCAACACAGCGATTGTGGTTCAAAATCCTCAGGCGGTGCTTTGGGTCAACTTGGACCGGGTGACACCGTACCAGAGTTTGAAACTGCACTACGCGACCTTGCAGAAGAGTCGATAACACCCCTGCCCGTCCTAACGCGTCACGGCTGGCACATCATCCGAATGGACGCTGTTGGTGAAGGGCAAGTATTGCCATTCGAAAACGTCAAACGCGCAATCGGTGAAGCCTTGGAAAAGGCCGCTTGGACCAAAGCTGCCCGCGACTTTGTCGATGAGCTTGCATCGCGTGCTGACATCAAAGGCGCCAACTTGAACGAGGCGATTGGATGATTGGTGAGGTTCAATCCCACGCTCTTGCCTGTGGATGCGACGCTGTTGGGCATGGTCCCGCACTTATCAGCGTCGAGGATGCATTGGCTAAGATCTCAAAGTGGGTTTCACCCGTTTCCGAGACCGAGCAGCTAGGATTGAGCCAAGCCCAAGGTCGGATATTGGCACAAGACGTTTGCGCCAAGTCCGATCTTCCGCCTTTCGATAACTCGGCTATGGACGGCTACACAGTGAACACTGCCAGCCTTTCAGGTACGGGACCATGGTCCCTTAAGGTCGTCGACCGCATTGCGGCGGGGCAAGCCGCTGGTGTTGGCTTGGAGCATGGCACCGCAGCACGGATATTTACCGGCGCTCCGATCCCAACGGGTGCAAATGCTGTCGTCATGCAAGAAAATACCGAGCGTACGGCCAGCGAAATTACCATCCGTTTTCGACCCCAAAGTGGCGACAATATTCGCCGAGCAGGCGAGGAACTGGCGAAAGGGTCGCCCATTCTCTCAGCGGGTACCACTTTAGACACCCGCGCGATTGCGGCCCTCGCTGCCTCAGGGCATGGTCAGGTAACCGTTCGTCGAACCATTCGCGTGGCCCTACTGATAACAGGTGACGAAGTGCAGCCTGCTGGGGAAACTCTGACCGGTGGCGGCATCTGGGACGTTAACACGCCTATGCTGCGCGCATCTTTGAACAAGCCATCGATCGAACTGGTCACAGTTGCCCACTGCCCAGATGACCGTCAGCAATTCACTGACGTCGTTCAAGACTTATCTTCGAAGGTCGATCTTCTCATTACGTCCGGCGCCGTATCCGTGGGCGAGGAAGACCACGTCAAACCCGCCTTAGAATCCTTGGGCGTCGACATGCTGTTCAGCGGTGTTGCCATTAAACCCGGCAAACCAATTTCTGTTGGTCAGGTTGATAAACTTCTTTGGGTGGGCCTTCCTGGCAATCCGCTGTCTGCCCTCACGACATGGAAAATCTTTGGAAAAGCCGTTTTAAAAAGCCTTTGCGGTCAAACTGCCAAAGCAATCAGCCCTCAGCTTGTGCAAATTGCAGCTGAAATTCACCGCAAATGCGGCCGTACCGAATACCGACCTGCCACTTTGGGCACGTCTGGCTTAACAGGCTTCAAGATCGCCCATTTTGCACAATCATCCCATTCTGCCCGCGTCACCGGACTCGTGCACGCCGATGGGTTCATCACAATTCCGGCCGAAGTCGATCATCTGCCCAAGGGGGCTTTGGTCGAGTTTTTGCCTTTTCAAGACGCTTGAGGATCAGTTCCAATGAATATTGCATACACAATGTCCCAAGGCCGCGGCGATACCGATCTGGTGCTTTTCAAAGTTGCCAAAACCCTTGCAAAAATGGGCTATAAAACCGCCGGAACTGTGCAAATCAACACCGAACGAAATCCTGATCGCAAATGTGATATGGATGTTCAAATCCTTCCCGCCGGACCAACAGTCCGTATTTCGCAAAGCCTTGGGCGAGCATCAAAGGGCTGTCGCCTTGACCCATCGGCTTTAGAAACTGCTGTTGCGCTTGCAGATGAACAGCTTGCCCTTGGTGCAGACATCCTAATCATCAACAAGTTCGGAAAACACGAGGCCGACGGCCGTGGCTTTCGCGATACCATCGCGACTGCACTTTCGATGGGTATTCCCGTTCTGGTCGGCGCCAACCATCTTAACATGGACGCCTTCCTCAGCTTTACTGAAGACCAAGCGGTGAGCGTTGCGCCAAATGAGAACACCATCGTTGAATGGCTTCAAATGCAAATGGGTGACACGGCGTTGGTGGCCTAACACGAAAGTCAGAGGGATTTAATGCGCACGCTTCCAGGTAAAGTTCTATCGTTTCAAGTCGGCGACACTTCTGTCGATGTGGACGAGGCCGGCTATCTGTTTGACCCTTCAGATTGGACACCAGAATTTGCCCTCCTTATCGCCGCACGCGAGGAAATTGATCTGTCAGAAGACCACTGGAAAGTCCTAGACTTCATGCGCGGATATCTTGAGGAGCACGGCATCGCAGCCGATGCCCGTTTTGCGATCAATTTTCTGGGACAGTTACACGATCTGACAAAAAAACCTGCAAAGGACTTGCTGTTTGAATTGTTCCCAAAGGGCTACGTTAAGCAGGCGTGCAAGATTTCAGGCATGCGCCAACCGCGTGCCTGGAGCACTGGTTAGAACGCATTTAGGGGCGTGCACGACTGCGTCTTTTGCGCATTGCAGCACGGGACTGGTGAATTGATCCATTGGCGGATCCACCCAAATGAGACGCCATCGAAGCAGGGCTTGGGCATCGAAACATATCGACGACCGAGATTGAAAAGCCAAGCTTATCTTGTATCGCTTGGCGCACGTCCAGAGCCTGTTTAGAATTCCCTCCGGCTTCAAAGAAATTCATGTCATTGCTGTAGGCCTGAACGCCCAACACGACTCCGAATACAGAGCTCAGGTCACTTGCGATGGCTTGCGTATCCGCATCTTGCGTCGGCATGATCGATGAGCCACCCATGACTTCGGCGGGCACACCCAGCGCAGTTGCACCTTCGGGAATATCGCCAATTGCGGCCGAACACGCACTAACCGTGGCATCCTTGCCAACCGTCAAATCAGGGAGAACTGAAGCATTTGAACCGATATATGCCCGGTCTCCGACCTGAACACGTGCGTTGACCACACCTCCAGGTGCAATCACCGCCCCGTTGCCCAGCGATGCGCCATGGCCCAGAACCGCTTGCGTAAACACAACTGAATGATCGCCAACCGTCGACAATGCCGAAACCGTGCAGCCGGCATAAACCGTCACGGCCCTACCGATGGTGGCCCCACGAGTATCGACCGTCGGGTGAACCAACGACACCAACGAAATACCGAAATCTTCGATAATAGCGCGCACCCGGTCCCGCACTTTTGTCGAGCGGGCCACCAGGTTTACAGCTTCATCGCCGGCTTTGTGATCAGAAAGTTTGGAAAAAGGGCCGACAACGGGAACGCCCATAATCTCAACCCCAAGCTTTGAGGGATCATCATCCAAGATGACGATCTGATCCCATCGCTGCTCGACCTCGTTCACCTCAATCGCGAGGCGAACGCCATCGGGGTTTCCCGCGGCACACAGATAAAGCGTGCCCATTACTGCGCCGTAACCCGTTCAATATGGGCTCTTTGCCCTGGGCGAAGTTTGATGGATGCGCCGGTTTTCCAATCGGTGCAATCGTGGCACCGATCCGGCAAATCATCGAAATGGTGATCAAGATGCAACTGGCGATACCCACTCAGTTTTGACCAAAGATCAACCAAGCTGTCGTCCCATGCGTTACCTGCATCCTCTTCACCCTCGGTGTCACCGGGGCAGCGCGGCACGCGGCCATCCCAGAACAGATGCATCATGGTGATCGCCCAAGGACACGCAATGCGCTGTTCGTTGGCCACATCAATAGCGGTGTCAAACTTGCCGCCCCAACTTAGTTGCCGGCGCTGTTTGACAGTTGCACCAAGTGCCAACCAATGGTCACGGTAAGCGTCGAACTCGCTTGCGTTGTCGTCCATCTCAATGAACTGGACCATAATCTCGGGGCCATTTTCGCGAAGCGCACGCTCCTTCAACAGGAATTCGACATTGGCATAAACTGTGTCGCGATCCCCTAGGCAGCGGTATTTCTCATAGGTTTCTTTCGTGAACCCATCGATCCCGATGACGATCGTAGAAAGCTTGGTATCGAGCAATCGCTTGGCAACGTCGTTTGTCAGCTTCATCCCATTGGTATTGAGGTTTAACGACTTCAGCCCAGCATTTGCACCGTAGTGCAACATCTCAATCAATCGGTCCGGCATTAACAGAGGTTCTCCGCAGAATGAGAACCAAACGTTTGTTGAGGGCGCCACACTGGCAATCTCGTCTGCGCATTTCTTCCAAAGCGGCATCGGCAGATTACCCTTGGGTCTCACCATTTGATCGTGGTGGCACATCGAGCAATTGAGATCACACTCGGCACAAAGCTCTACCGCAAAAATCTTGGGAAACTTCGGGTTCTTCAGCCCCGCCGCAATGGTCTTGAGTTCATTAATATGGTCTGGATTAGTCATGGCAATTCTGTCCTACTCAATAGGTTGGTTACGTTGCCCCTACCCGCGAACATATCGCTAGTGCCGAATGACCGTGTTGATCGAGATCAACCCTATCCCATTGCTTTTGCCGATATATCTTGGGGAAAATGCGTATGGAAGACTGACATGATAACCCAAAAAGACACCCATCGCGTACGAACCCTAGTAACCGGAGGCGCAGGCTTCATCGGTTCGCATCTCTGTGACAGGCTGATAGCAAACGGCCATCATGTTGTCTGCGTCGACAATCTGTTGACGGGTAGCCAAGCGAATATCGACCATCTAACCGACAATCCGCAGTTTGAGTTTCTGCATCACGACGTCACTGACCCGCTGTTCGTCGAGGTCGACGAGATCTACAATTTGGCCTGCCCCGCGTCGCCGCAGCATTATCAACATGATCCAGTAAAAACGATCAAAACCTCGGTACACGGAACAATAAACCTGTTGGGTCTGGCCAAGCGACTTAAGTGTCGAATTCTTCAAGCCTCTACCAGTGAGGTCTACGGCGACCCGCTGATCCATCCCCAGCCCGAGGGGTATTGGGGCAATGTTAACCCGGTCGGCATACGATCCTGCTACGATGAAGGGAAACGATGCGCCGAAACGCTATTTTTTGACTATCATCGACAGCACGGTCTCGACATCAAGATCGCCCGAATATTCAACACATACGGCCCGCGGATGCGGCCCGATGATGGGCGCGTGGTTTCGAACTTCATCGTTCAGGCACTTCGCGGTGAAGACCTCACCATTCACGGCAGCGGGGCGCAAAGCAGAACGTTTTGTTATGTTTCGGATATGGTGTCGGGGTTGATCGATTTGATGGAAACCCCCAAGACTTTTACGGGGCCAGTCAACCTCGGTAGTGATCTGCAATCCACAATGCTTGAGTTGGCACAAATGATCCAATCTCTCACTAACACGCAATCCAAACTGGTTTTCACAGAGAGACCCGCTGACGATCCTTGTCACAGGCAACCCGACCTTCAGACTGCGCGTGCGGGTCTGGGTTGGGACCAAACGATCCCACTACCCGGCGGTCTAAGAGCAACAATTGAATATTTTCAGTCAACGATAGACGATCAAACCCACTTTGATGCTCAGATAGCGGCCTGTTAGGGTGTTCGCCGAGGGGCGCTCAGTGAACCGCAACTGGCGAAAGTTGATTTTGCCGCGCGAGAATAAACGCCTCTTGACGGTTCTTCACAAGAGCGATCCGCTCGCCTTCGCCGTTGTGCACGGCGTATAGCTTTTCTACATCGCCGACCTGAATACGAACGTCCTCTGGCAGGTCTTCTGAATTAACGGTCCGCACATATACGATCTTCTCGTCTTTATCCTGTTCGAAATCGAATTTGCTTTCCATGACTACCCTTTCTTAATGTTGATCGTCTGTACAATCGTATCTGGCTGAGATTTTGTCAGATCGACGTGCAGCAATCCATTTTCGATGATGGCTTCTCCGACCTCAACCCCGTCAGCTAGAACAAAACTGCGCTGAAACTGGCGCGCAGCAATGCCACGGTGCAAAAAGACGCGCCCGTCGCTGTCATCTTGTTGGCGGCCACGGATCACCAATTGGCGATCTTCAAGCGTTATGGCGAGATCATTGTCACCAAAACCAGCAACGGCCAGCGTGATCCGATAGGACGTCGGCGAAGTTTGTTCGATGTTGTAGGGCGGATATCCGTCGTTGCCTGACTTCGCGGTACGCTCAACAAGGCGCTCCAGCTCGTCAAATCCAAGCAGATAGGGGTGAGCCCCCAGCGTTAGTTTCGTCATAGACACGTCCTTTGCGATCAAGCGACAGTCGATTTAGGCCCCGTTTCGGCGACCAGCCTCTTAAATATGGGACCTCTTTGTCATGAGTGCAAGAGGTTGGAAAGATTGCAGCTTTAGGTTTAAACTACCCATCAACATCCCAAACTGAACGGAATCACCGAAATGAACGCCGGCTTCGAAATTGCTATGAAAACCGACGACGTTCTTCAGGTCGAGCTTGAGGTTTTTCGCGAAGAGCATCGCGATCTGGACGAGGCGATCGCCGCCCTTATCGAAAAGGGAACCGCGGACAGATTGACCGTTCAAAGGCTGAAGAAAAAGAAGCTTCGCCTCAAGGATATAATCGCCCGCATCGAAGACCGTTTGACCCCCGATATCATTGCGTGAACCAGTTGCATCACTGCACGTTCTGGCTATAGTGCGCCGCTTCTGAAGGAGTAGGTAAATGAGCGCTGTGAAAGTAGGCATCATCATGGGCAGTCAGTCTGACTGGTCAACCATGAAGGAAGCCGCCGATGTTCTTGATGAACTAAACGTTCCGTATGAGAAGAAGATCGTCTCGGCCCATCGCACGCCAGATCGCCTTTGGGACTATGGCAAAACGGCTGCATCGCGTGGCCTCGATGTCATTATCGCCGGTGCTGGTGGTGCCGCGCATCTACCGGGCATGATGGCGTCAAAGACCCGCGTGCCTGTGATCGGTGTACCCGTTCAGACAAAGGCGCTTGCCGGTGTCGACAGCCTCTACTCCATCCTACAAATGCCGCGCGGCTTTCCGGTTGCGACCATGGCCATTGGCGGCGCAGGCGCTAAAAACGCAGGCCTGATGGCTGCTGGCATTCTTGCTTTGCACGACGATGCCCTTGCACAACGCCTAGATCAGTGGCGCAGCGACCTTTCAGCCTCAATAGCGGATGAACCAGTAGATGAGTGACGCCCCCCTTTCGCCTGGCGCAATAATCGGCATTATCGGCGGTGGCCAGTTGGGGCGCATGCTTTCTGTCGCCGCATCTCGTCTGGGCTTCAAAAGTCACATCTTTGAACCGGGTGCGAACCCGCCTGCCGCTCAGGTCGCAGACACCGTGACAACCGCGAACTACGATGATCTCGATGCGCTAAAGGCATTCGCGAACTCGGTAGATGTCATCACCTATGAGTTCGAAAACATCCCAACCGAAGCACTAGACGTTGTCGAGGCCATCCGCCCCGTCCACCCACGCCGCGAAGCACTGCGCGTTTCTCAGGATCGTCTGGTTGAAAAGGCGTTCCTCAGCGATTTAGGTTTGCAAATTGCGCCCTATGCCGCTGTCGATGACGACGTCGATTTGGCCGAGGCCATGGAAGAGGTCGGATTGCCCGCAATCCTGAAAACCCGCCGCTTTGGCTATGATGGCAAAGGGCAAGCCCGTCTAAAAACGCCCGAGGATGCCCCGCAAGCACTGTGTGACATGGCTGGCGCGCCGTCGGTTCTTGAGGGTTTTGTAAACTTCAGCCACGAAGTATCGGTCATTGCCGCGCGTGGTCAGGGTGGCGACGTTTCGTGTTTTGACCCCGGTGAAAACATCCACAAAGACGGCGTCCTGGATACCACCACGGTCCCTGCCCGCCTGTCCGCGTCACAGCGAACCGATGCCGTTCTATTGGCGGCGAAAATCTTGAACCACCTGAAATACGTTGGCGTCATGGGCGTTGAGCTGTTCGTCACGCCACAAGGGTTGATCGTTAACGAGATCGCTCCGCGCGTACATAATTCCGGCCACTGGACCCAAGACGGATGTGCCGTCGATCAGTTTGAACAGCACATTCGCGCGGTTGCTGGTTGGCCCCTTGGGGACGGGCAACGCCATAGTGATGTTGTGATGGAGAATCTGATCGGTGATGACATGGACGGCGTGCCAGAAATCGCCAAAGAGAGGGACGCGGCGTTGCATCTTTATGGCAAGGCGGAAACCAAGCCCGGTCGCAAGATGGGGCATGTGAACAGGATTATACGGTCTTAAGCCCAGTTCAGGACGTAATAACCAAAGTTAGTCTGTTGGCGCCAAGACGTCTGAGTCAAACACCGCCTTACCCCAGTCCAAATCTCCGTGAAACTCGCCGTGTTGCAGATAGTGCAGAGTTTCGGCAATCACGTTTGGATGCATCATCATAAACGTATGGGTCACGGGCAGTTCTATATGATCGGCCATGCCCTCTAGCTTTGTGGATGCAACCGATACCTTTCCATCATCATCGCCAGGGATAAGAGACGAGAAATACGGGTTAATCGATTGCGTCCCCGCGATGATACCCAAATCAAAATCGGCAGCTGGCAGCGATCTTGGCAGGCTATCTTCGTCCGTCCCCAATTGCATTCCTGCAGGACCGTTGATCTTGCCGAATACCTCAAACATGCCGAATTCGTCTACGATTTCAGATCCTTGGTTAGGTGGCCCCATCATGACAACCCGCCCCAGATTTTCTGGCCTGTTCTCAGCCAACCATTGTCGCAACAAAATGCCACCCATCGAGTGGGTCACAAAGTGAACCTCTTGTGAGCCACATTCAGCAACCGCCATTGGCAGGGTCTGATCCACCAAAGCTTCAACAGGTTCTTCGGTAGAGTCGTAGCGTGGGCGAAACACCTGATAGCCCTTATCCTCGAGCGCTAATTCCATCGCCAACATAGATTTCTCGGTCCGCGCCAAACCGTGCAAAAGCACGACGCATTCAGCCCAAAGCGTTGATGGCAAAAACAATAGGATTAGTAACAGCGTTCGCATAGGCTTGAGATAGGTTCCAATTAGCAATTAGAAAAGGGCAGTTGATCTGTTCATTGATGATTTCACGGAGCTTGCAATGAAACACTCTCAGGTTCGTGTCGGTGCAAGGGCGATCATTGTCCAAGACGCTAAGCTTCTATTGGTCAACGCATATCCAGCCGGAAAAAGCGACTTGTGGTGCGCGCCAGGTGGCGGGATTGAGCGCGGAACGTCCTTGCCTGAAAACCTTATGCGTGAAGTACACGAAGAAACTGGTCTGACAGTCCACGTCGGAGCACCTTGCTTGATCAACGAGTTCCACGATCCCATTTCCGGCTTTCACCAAATCGACGTCTTCTTTCGCTGCACTGTAAACGACGGCAAACTTGATCCCGATTGGTTAGACCCAGAAGGCATTGTCACCGAGCGAAGGTTTTTCACGCGTGAAGAAACCAAGTCGGTTCGTTTCAAACCCGATAGCCTAGTCCGAGTTGCATGGAACGAAACTCCGCTTAGCTACGATCCGTTAGAAGAAATCATAACCTAAAAGGGCCGAGCATTTCGCCCGGCCCTTTGGTTATTTATGAGTTCGCGAAGAATCGTGGACTGAAGAGTTGATTGATCAACACTCCGATCCCAGCCAACGTCAGAGCCATTACGAAAAGCCAGCCGAAGAACGGTGCCAATGCGATGACTGCGACTGACAGGGCGCCGACCAATGCGGTCACAGCGCGATCAAGCAACGTGTCTGGCTCAGACATTCCCACCAGCAACCGTAGCCCGACTCCAAGTGAATAGGTGCCGATGACGTAGCCCAAAAAGGCGCCAATACCAGCGATCAACAACAGGAACGGGAATGCGACCAAGCCGATCAACGTCAACGCCGACACAATCGCCGCGCCCAAAGTCACTGACAACCCAAGGAAACCAAACCAGAGCATGCCAAACGGACGCGCCAACAAAGTTTGGCGCATATTTGCCAACCGCTCAGGTGCGATAGCTGCGATCAACGCAGCGATAACAGCTACGAACAAAAAGCCCTTTAGCACGAAGCTTTGGGTTTCTTCTGGAAACTCCTCGGTCAAGTGACGCTCAACGCTTCCAGCAATGGTTACGCCAGAGGGAACCTCAATTGCTCCTTCTTCATCCTCATACAGGTACAATGAGCCGCCAATGGTTACCCCGTCTGCAAACTCAACGTCGTAGCCGGTCAAATGCAGATCACCGGCAATGTTGCCGCCGATATGCACTTTGTCACCGCCAAGAACGGCGTAGCCGCCAACATCGCCTTTCAGGTCAATCCAAGCACCTGCTGCACGAACGTCGCCAGCGACGTCGTCGATAGTGATATCTTGTCCGCCGGTCGTAAGGTCTCCACCGATTGGCGCGCGAATATCTAAAGACTGGCCGAACGCGTAAACGTCACCGGCGACCGTACTTTCAATTTCGATAGTTTGTGCTGCCAAGGCAGCGCCTCCGCTGGCTGGCGCACGGATCGAAATATCATTGCCGGTCATAAACAGATCATCTGCCGTACCAGTCGTATGCGAGACTTTGTATCCCGCCGCGAACACATCTTGGCCGATCATTGCCCGCGCCTGATCCTCTTGCGCTTGGGCAACCGCCCCGAGCATGATCAAAATCGTTGTTAATAATACTTTCATTTAAACCCCTCCACACATCAAAGTGAATACTATTTACATAGATGGGGCTAGGCCGTCGAGTTGCAACTGGCGAACACCCAATTTGTACTTATTTTGACCTAGCGTCGCATCGAAATCAGAACGCCGCTGATGACCAAAGTCGCGGCGATTAGAAATCTAAACGTCAATGGCTCGGACAAAAACAGCATTCCACCGCCCATTGCCAGAATAGGCACCGACAATTGCGCTACAGCCGCGCGCCCTGCCCCGAGCGCAGGGATGATTTGATACCAAAGCGCGTAACCCATGCCAGAGCTAATAACGCCCGAAGTAAGCGCCAATAAAACCCCACTGGTCGAAATGGCTCCGCTGGACGGGATCACCAATGCGGCAATGACGGCAAAAGGCGCGGCCAAAATAAAGTTCACCGCCGTAGCCTGCGTCGCATCCGTTTCACGCCGCCCTTGCAGCGAGTATACCCCCCAGCCGATCCCTGCGCCGATCATAAGCAACGCGTGAACCAATGAAATTGCCACGTCGCCACCCGGCCACAAAAGCCAGATCAATCCCACCATCGCTAAGCCAGCTCCGACCCAGCGCATGATTGGCAAAGGCTCTCGAATAACAACCGCTCCGCCAAACATGGTGATTTGGACGACACCGAACAGGATCAACGCCCCAAGCCCCGCGTCCAACCTTTGATAAGCCAGCGTGAAGCCGAAGATATAGACCAACAGCCCACCGACCCCGAACAGCCGACCCAAGTCGCCTATAGCGAAACCTCGCTTTGTCAAAAGGATAAGGATGCCGAGTGCAACAGCACCCGAGGTCAAACGAATGGCCCCAAATTCAAGTGGGTCCATGCCAATCGTGCCAACGGCCGCACGGTTCAAAACCGAGTTCGCAGCGAAGGCCAGCATTGTAAGGAAGGACAGTAAAAACAAACGCATGATCGGACCGTGGCACGCAGGCTGATCTCAGGCAATAGAAAGGGCCAGAACCTTGTCCGTGGCAGCCCCTTAAAAAGTCAAAGGCGCCCGAAGGCGCCTTTGAAAATCTTGAGCTTGTAGAAAAACTCCCGAAGGAAGTCTTTTTTACATCATGCCGCCCATGCCGCCCATGTCAGGCATTGCAGGTGCGCCGCCGTCTTTGGATGGTTTGTCAGCAACCATTGCTTCAGTTGTGATCAGCAGACCAGCGATGGACGCTGCATCTTCAAGCGCTGTACGAACTACTTTCGCAGGGTCGATAACACCAAAGCTGAACATGTCGCCATATTCTTCAGTTTGTGCGTTAAAGCCGAAAGTCACATCGTCGCTTTCGCGGATTTTGCCAGCAACAACTGCACCGTCAACACCAGCGTTCTCAGCGATTTGACGCAGAGGTGCTTCTAGAGCGCGACGAACGATTGCGATACCAGCGTCCTGATCCGAGTTGATACCCGATACTTCTGCAAGACCTTTTGCAGCCTGAACCAGAGCAACACCACCACCAACGATGACGCCTTCTTGAACAGCAGCGCGTGTAGCGTTCAGAGCATCGTCAACACGATCTTTACGCTCTTTAACTTCTACTTCAGTCATGCCGCCAACGCGGATAACGGCAACGCCGCCAGCCAGTTTAGCAACACGCTCTTGTAGTTTCTCGCGGTCGTAGTCCGAAGTAGTTTCTTCGATCTGCTGACGGATCTGGTTAACGCGTGCTTCGATTTCGGCTTTCTCACCGGCACCATCAACGATTGTTGTTTCGTCTTTAGTGATTTGAACCTTCTTGGCTGTGCCAAGCATGTCCATAGTGACCGACTCGAGCTTCATGCCGAGATCTTCTGAAATAACCTGACCACCGGTCAAGATTGCGATGTCCTGCAGCATTGCCTTACGACGATCGCCGAAGCCAGGTGCTTTAACAGCTGAGATTTTCAGACCGCCACGCAGTTTGTTCACAACCAGAGTTGCAAGCGCTTCGCCTTCAACATCTTCTGCAATGATCATCAGAGGCTTTGTCGACTGGATAACAGCCTCAAGCAGTGGAACCATTGGCTGAAGCGAAGAAAGCTTCTTCTCGTGCAGCAGGATCAGACAGTCGTCCAATTCAGCTGTCATCTTGTCAGCGTTGGTGACGAAGTACGGTGACAGGTAGCCACGATCGAACTGCATGCCTTCAACAACGTCAGTCTCTGTTTCAAGACCTTTGTTCTCTTCAACAGTGATAACGCCTTCGTTGCCGACTTTCTGCATTGCGCCAGCGATCTGCTGACCAATTGCTTCTTCGCCGTTTGCTGAGATTGTGCCAACCTGAGCAACTTCGTCGCTGTCTTTAACTTCGCGAGCAGCCGACTTCAGAGCTTCAACAACGTTAGCAGTTGCTACGTCGATGCCGCGCTTAAGGTCCATTGGGTTCATGCCCGCTGCAACCGACTTCATGCCTTCGCGAACGATAGCCTGAGCCAAAACTGTTGCGGTTGTTGTACCGTCGCCAGCTTCGTCGTTGGTGCGCGATGCAACTTCTTTAACCATCTGCGCGCCCATGTTCTCGAACTTGTCTTCAAGCTCGATCTCTTTAGCAACAGATACACCGTCTTTAGTGATGCGTGGTGCGCCAAACGACTTGTCGAGGACCACGTTGCGGCCTTTAGGGCCGAGGGTCACTTTTACAGCGTCAGCGAGTACATTAACGCCGCGTAGCATTGCATTATGCGCGTCTGTATCAAATTTTACGTCCTTAGCAGCCATTGTGCTTGCTCCTGGATTATTTAGTGGAATTCAGAATGATTTGGGAAACGGCGATTAGCCGATAATTCCCATGATGTCGGATTCTTTCATCATCAGCAGCTCTTCGCCGTCGACAGTGACATCCTGACCATTCCATTTGCCGAACAAAACCGTATCGCCAACGTTTACGTCAAGCGCGATACGCTCGCCGTCTTGGTTGCGAAGGCCTGCGCCTACAGCGATGATTTCGCCTTCAGCTGGCTTTTCTTTCGCGCTTTCAGGGATATAAAGCCCGCCAGCAGTTTTCTCTTCGCCTTCTACTCGGCGAACAAGAACACGGTCGTGAAGAGGTGTTAGTGACATTGACATGCAGCTCCTAAGCTCAATGTTTCTCTAGATCGGCCCCTCATGGGCACCGTTATCACTCACCTAAGTCGAGTGCTAACGACGCATAGTTAGGAACTGAAATGCGGGCTGTCAACGCTTGAGCGTGAATCTGGTTGAAATTCGGGTTTTCTGTAGAAAATATCGGAGTTTCGACCGAATTGGCGTTCCGACGGCTGCAAATACTCTTGACTAGCCGCCTGTTAGGATTCGGAAATCACCGAGTCACGCGACTTACCTGCGTCACTTAACTGATACACACCCTTACCTAGAGCCGTGAACCACCCATAGTGATTGTCCCGCATAATACGGGTTGCGTGAATGACCCCCGTGACATCTTTAACGAGGGCACCCTTGGGGGGGCCATTCTCTGCCAAAACCCCGTCGCACTTCTGGGCCTCCTGC
>ERZ1047821.620-NODE-620-length-25551-cov-7.967485_pt1 | contig 25551 bp, 20 predicted proteins | sample MGYA00383096_ERZ1047821 | MGnify/ENA primary metagenome ERZ1047821 (study PRJEB29581, sample SAMEA5548366) | metagenome | biome: marine; feature: coastal; material: water | depth 25 m | study: Short-term variability in the microbial, nano- and picoplankton... | reverse complement strand
AGACTAATTGACATATTATTTTATATGAAGTTCCATGCAATAAAAAATTAAAGTTTTACTAACCAATATTTTGAAACCAACAATCTAATCTATAATTATATTTAAATATGAATAAATTAAGATTAATTTTAGGCGATCAATTAAATATTAACCATTCATGGTTTAAGGAAAATAATTCTTTAACCACTCATGTGATGATGGAGGTTAAAGAAGAAACTAGTTATGTACTTCATCACGCACAAAAAATAATAGCAACATTTTCAGCAATGCGTTTTTTTGCGAAGCAATTACAACAAAAAGGCTTTGAAGTTATTTATTTAAAAATAAACGATAAAGAGAATGAGCAGAGCTTTTACCAGAACATTAATAAAATCATCAAAGAAAGAAATATAAGAGAATTACAATATCAAGAACCCGATGAATATAGGTTGTTAGCTGAATTAAAAAAACTACAATCTATCAAAAATATAAAAATTGAATCAGTTGACTCAGAACACTTCTTAGTCTCAAAGCTCTATGCAAAAAATTTCTTTTCTGAAAAGAAACATTGGCGAATGGAAGAATTTTATAGAAACATGAGAAAGAAATTTTCTATTTTAATGGATGGAGATAAACCTATTGGAGGCAAATGGAATTATGACTCGGATAATAGAAAAAAATGGCATGGTAACCCAAGCACAACAGAAGACTTCAGACCATCTCATAATCACGAAAAGCTTCTGTTAGAAATAAATAATGAAAATATCGAGCGCTTTGGTGAACCCCAAGAAACAAATTTCCGTTGGCCAATAAGCAGGGAAGAGTCTATTAAATTGCTTGATAGTTTCATTGTAAAAGACTTAGTCAACTTCGGTGATTTTCAGGACGCGCTTCATGATGAAAATTGGAGATTGTTTCATTCTTTCTTATCTTTTTCGCTTAATTCCAAAATGCTTAGTCCTTTTGAGGTGATTAAAAAAGCTGAAGAAGCTTATTATGAAAAGGATTTACCACTTGCATCCGTTGAAGGATTTATTAGGCAGATCTTAGGTTGGCGAGAATATATAAGAGGAGTCTACTGGGCAAATATGCCTGGCTATGATCAGCATAATTTTTTTGAACACAGCGCTAAGTTACCAGATTGGTACTGGACAGGAAAAACCGACATGCGTTGTTTATCATTGAGCATTTCTCAATCATTAGAGAATGCTTATGCTCACCATATTCAGCGATTAATGATTATAGGTAATTTTAGTTTGTTGGCAGGGTTAGATCCTAAAGAAGTGCACAAATGGTATCTTGGTATTTATATTGATGCCTATGAGTGGGTAGAGCTGCCAAACACTCTAGGAATGAGTCAGTTTGCAGATGGGGGGCTACTAGCAACCAAGCCTTATGTTTCATCAGCCGCTTATATTAATAAAATGGGTAATTATTGCTCTAATTGTAAATATAAACTTAAGGAAAAACTCGGGGAAGATGCTTGCCCATTTAATTCACTTTATTGGAATTTCTTTGATAGGCATCAAGATAAACTCTCAAATAATCCAAGGCTTGGAATAGTTAATAGCCAACTAAAAAAAATGGATAAGCACCAAAAAATTGAAATAAATAAGAAAGCTAATTTTTATTTAGACAACATAAATTCACTGTAAAAAATTTTTAATTTTAAAGTCGAAATAAAAATTATTAGGTATAATTTTTACTAATGATTCTCATCAAAACTAATACAAAAGCCTATCTAAAAGTACTAAGCCAATTATTATTTATTTTGTTTTTAGTTTCCTGTAAGGCGGTTGGACCTGACTATGAAGGAGCCCCTGAGTTAGAGGTACCTGAAAGTTGGGAAAATCAATTAAATAACGAATTTATAGAAGCAAGTGCTAGTGAAACACAATGGTGGATACTTTTTAATGATCCAGTTTTAAACGATTTAATTAGTAGGGCCGCTGTTGATAATTTAGATGCAAAAATTTCACTCGCAAGAGTAGAGGCTGCTAGAGCGAATCTTGGCATTGCTGAGGGAGCACAGTTACCGGAATTAGATGGTGTAGGAGATGTATCAGAAAAAAGTAGTAGTAAATCGACTAATGGTGATAGGGATACTAGCCTCTATTCATCGATAGGACTTGATATTAGTTGGGAGATTGATATTTTTGGTTATGTTAGAAGATCAATTGAAGCAGCGGATGCTCAATTGGAGCGCTCTGTTGAACGATATCGGGATGTCATGGTGATTTTATATGCAGAAATTGCTAATAATTATGTTGCTTTAAGAACCGCACAAGAGCGTCTTCAATACGCCCTTGAAAATGTTAAATCACAAAAAGATACCTTGAGAATTGTTAACGCACGCTATGAAGCTGAGCTTGTTTCAGAAGTTGATCTTCTTCAATCAGAACAAAACTTAGCTGCAGCGGAATCTAATATCCCTCTTTTTTTTGCAAGAATCAATGAATTATCTAACGGCCTTGCAATTTTATTGGGTAAAAATCCAGGCACTTTAAACTCAGAGTTGAAACAGAGTTATGGTATTCCTCATGTGCCTGAAAAAACAGTTGTTCAGGTCCCCAGAGAAATTCTAAGACAACGACCAGATATCAGGGAGGCGGAGAGGTTATTGGCTCAAGAAACAGCTGAAGTCGGTATAGCAACTGCTGAAGAATATCCTAGATTCAATCTAAACGGTACCTTTGGTTATGATTCAAAAGAATTTGATAATCAATTTAGCTCTGACTCTAGGTATTGGTCATTTGGTCCAAATTTTAGATGGAACATTTTTGATGGAGGTGCAACACAAGCTGCAATTGAGGTTCAGGATGCGCAAGTTGAAGAAGCTCGTGTAAACTATGAAAAGAGAGTCTTGACGGCATTTAAGGAAGTTGAAAACGCGATTAAGTCTTATAAAGAGGAGAAACAAAGAAATGCCTCTCTGAACGTGTCGGTAAGTGCAGCAAAAAAGGTAAACAAGATCACACTTGCTAGGTACACCTCTGGTTTAATTGATTTTCAAGAAGTTCAAGATGCTGAAAGGGTAATCTTTTTTCAAGAGGATGAGTTAGCGAAAAGTAATGGTAATTTAGTGCAATTTATCATTCAATTATACAAAGCAATGGGTGGTGGTTGGGAAGATACAGAAATTTCAACAGATATAATTGTTAATGAACAGATTCAGGAATAACTTATGAAAAACATAGTTTTTTTGATATTTTTAAGCTTTTTTCTTTCATCTTGCGATGAAGATAAGCCAACCAAGAATGCCCCAATTCCTAAGATTGCATGGATGGAGGTAAGTGTAACCGGTGTGGAGCAATCAAGGAGATTGTCTGGACAACTTAATCCAAGAGAGGGGGCTTCGCTAAGTTTCAATAGTGGTGGTTATGTCACAGATGTAAAAGTTGACTTAGGTAGTAAAGTAAAAAAGGGTCAGGTTTTAGCGAGGTTGAGTCAAAGAGACCCTAAGAGTCTCTACCTTTCTGCTCAAGCAGATTTTGTTAATAAAGAGTCATATTACAACCGCATGAAAGTTGCACGAGAAAGTAAGGCGGTTTCACAACAGGATGTGGCAGATGCTAAAACAGAATTAGAGATTGCCGCTTCTAATTTAGCAATTAGTAAAAAAGGCCTTGAAGACACTGTCCTTAGAGCGCCTTATGATGGCACAATTACCTTTAAAGATGTAGACCCAGCACAACAAGTTTTTATTGGCGAAACGCTTTTTAAAATTGATGGTGGCCAAGGTCTTGAGGTTTCTGTTTATGTCCCAGAAACATTAATAAAGAAATTGATTCAAGACAAGATATATACCGTCACGTTTCCTGCTGCTAGAAACCTTGAAATGAGAGCAGCTTTAAAAGAAATTGGAACCCAAGCTACAAGAGCAAATTCGTTTCCCGTTGTTTTATATCTCACTCAACAGTCATCGGAACTCCGAGCAGGGATGACAGCAGAGGTTTCATTCGTATACTTTCAAGACGTTGAAGAAAGTATTTTGATACCTAATTCTGCTTTGGGTGTTGGTAATGAACAATCAAGTTTTGTTTATATTTATGATTCAAATACGAGCAGACTTAAGAAAGTTACGGTAAGGCCACTTAACATTACAAATAATGATGTTTATGTTCAGGGTAACATAAAATCTGGTGACATTATCGCAGTGGCAGGCATTCCATACCTTCGAGATAATCAAGAAGTTGTTCTTCAAGAGCAAGATATAGAAATATTTAACTTTAACTGAGGCTAATCATTCTTAATGAATATTTCAGAATTAGCTTTTAAATATCAGAAAATATTTTTATTTATTGTTGTAAGTCTGATGGTCTATGGGGGAATCAGTTATTTTACCTTGCCTTCTCAAGAAGATCCTAATATTGTCAATCGTGAAGCTATTGTTACAACTAAATTCCCAGGCATGTCTCCACAAAGAGTTGAGCTTCTGATAACTAAAAAATTAGAAGAAAATATTCGTAAAATTCCAGAGATTAAGAAACTTACGTCAATATCCGAAACAGGATCCTCAATCATTCATGTAAAAATAGAAGATAAATACTTCAATCTAGACGCTATTTGGCAAAACTTACGAAATAAAGTTAAAGACACAGAAAAAGAGTTGCCTGAGGGGGCCTCTATCCCAAATGTTAATGATGAATTTGGAGATGTTGCTGTCATAACAATGGCATTAACCTCAGATGGTTTTGATATGAATGATATGCATGATATGGCAAAACATATTAGAGATATTATTTATAGTGTAAAAGGGATAAAAAAAATTGATTTATTTGGAGTCCAAGACGAAAGAATTTATTTAAAAATTGAATCAACAAAGCTTGCAGAATTAGGAATCAATCCCAGTCAGATTTCCTCTGCGCTTAGATCACAAAACATTATTCTTCCTGGAGGTCAGGTCGATACAGGTGCAAGATCATTTGTTTTAGAGCCAACTGGTGACTATAAAGATATAGAAGAGTTAGGCGATACTTTAATTTCAGTGCCCCATTCAAGTTTTAAAACAGACACTGAGAACGTCATTTCTCTGAGAGATATCGCAACCATTGAACGCGGATATGTAGATCCACCCAGCAAAACGGCATATTTTAATGGTAAACCGGCTATTGTTTTTGGTATCTCTATGCTTGATGGATATAACCTCTTAGAATTTTCACCAAGAGTTTTAAATGTAATTTCTGAAATTCAAGAAACAATGCCCTTTGGATATCATTTAGATATTGCAACCTTTCAGGCTGATGTCGTTGAGGAAACCATCAATGGAGTATCAATTAATGTTTTGCAAACATTAGTCATTGTCCTTTTTTCAGTCATTATCTTTCTTGGTTTTAGAACTGGTTTTATTGTTGGCTCAATCGTTCCAACGGTGATGTTGATTACACTCGCGTTAATGAATTTTTATAATTTACAACTGGAAAGAATGAGCTTGGCAACCCTTATCATTGCTTTAGGTTTGCTCGTAGATAATGGTATTGTTGTGGCTGAGGATTTTATGAAAAGGTTGGAGCGCGGTATCTCTAGATTTGAGGCTCTCAAAGGGGTAGGAAAAGAACTGACTATCCCCTTACTTACTTCATCCTTAACAACTATTTTATTTTTTATGCCGCTTATGTTGGCAGAATCAACAGCAGGAGAATACACAAGATCTCTTTCACTGGTCATAGCAATGGCTTTATTGACGTCATGGATAGCAGGGCTTTGTCTAACACCTATACTTTGTTATTACTTTTTAAAAATAGATAAGAAAAAAAGTAAAGAAAAAGAAATATCAGGGATTTTTTATAAACTATCGATAGGCTACGGTTTTTTATTAAAAGGTATTTTAAAGATAAGGTTTCTATTTTTAGCGGCGATGTTTGCTGCATTTGTCTTTTCAATTATGGCAAGTAAAGAAGTTCCAAAACGTTTTTTCCCAGACTCTGATAGACCTCAAATCTTAGTTTATACACAACTCCCTGCGGGTACCTCCCAAAGAGAAATGACGTTTCAAATGAAAAAGGTCTTTGTACTTTTAAATGACAGAGAATTATTTCCAAATATTGAATCATACTCAGGCTATGTTGGGTTTGGTGGACCTCGATTTGTTCTATCGCTTGCTCCTGAAGATGCTGCAGATAATATGGGCTTTATTATTATCAATATTGAAGATATTGAGTCTCAAGATAGCTCTATTGAAAATTTAAAAAATAATTTAAATGATCAATTTCCAGGTATGTTTTTTAGGGTTAACAAAATGTTTTTAGGGTCAAGTGATTCAAGTGAAATTAAGCTTCAAGTAGTAGGTCCAGATTCTAATGTTATATATGCTAAAGCTCAGCAATTAGTTGATAGATTGTATGAAGTTCCTGGCACCATAGATATAAGGACAGATTGGCAAAATAGAACCTTAAAAATTCTAATTAAAGTTGATCAGGTGAGAGCAAGAAGGGCGGGTGTTTCTTCAAATGATATCGCACAATCCCTCAATGCATATTTTGAAGGCTCAGAGGTTACTCAATTCCGCGAAGAAGATAATATCATCCCAATACTTTTCAGAGCAGAGGATGATGAAAGATTTAATATGGATAGGATGAGGACATTAAATGTTTACTCATCAAGTAATAATACCAATGTGCCATTGTTCCAAATAGCAGATTTTGAAGGCGAAAATCAGTTTTCACGTATTGCTAGGCAGGATTTATTCAGAACAGTCTCTGTTGAAGCAAAAAATATGAATGTAACGGCTCAGGACTTTAGGGAGGTATTAGATCCAATTGTCGAAGAGTTAAATGAGGACTTACCACCGAATCATATGATTAGATACGATGGTGTTATCACTGAGTCTAAGGAAGCACAAGATTCACTTTCCGCAAGTGTCCCTTTGGTAATTGGCCTTATTATCATTCTTCTTGTTGCGCAGTTCAATTCATTTAGGCGACCATTAATTATTTTAATTACCATCCCCTTATCTTTCATCGGTGCTGTATTAGGCTTATTAATTTCTGGATCAAACTTTGGATTCATGGGCACGCTAGGCCTATATAGCTTAGCAGGCATTATTATTAATAATGCGATTATCTTGATTGATCGAATTGATTTAGAAAGAGAGATGGGTAAGAAAATTTATGATGCAATCGTTAGTGCATGCCAGCAAAGATTAAGACCTATTATTATTACCACATTAACTACAACCTTAGGCTTACTGACTTTAATAATTCCTCATGACCCACTCTTTTATGGTCTTGCCAATATTATTGCATATGGCTTGGGTGTAGGAACATTCCTGACATTAGCTGTTGTTCCTGTTTTATATTCCTTGATGTTTAAAGATAAGAAAATACTCAGAAAGCAAAGTTAATGGCTGTTGAAGAAAAAAAAATTCCTAATGTAAACCAAAGAATTGTTAATAATTCTCAAAGGTTATTCTTAGTTTATATCATTTGTATTCTTGTTGATATGACGATTCTAAATATATACGCAGAATTCAGTCACTCAGTTTACGTAGAGTCTTTTTCGATAACTATTTTTATTGCTATTTTTTTACAGTTATTTATTGTACTAACAAAACAGGTAGAACATAAATTATCAAAGTTTTTTGGAGATAAGAAAAGCAATCTGACAAAAATAAAATATTTCTTATCCTTGTGGGCATTATTATTTTTATCAAAAGTTTTGATGCTTCAAGGGGCTAATTTAATTTTTGGGGATAAGATAAATTTTTATGGCATGTTTGATGGGTTATTAGCCTTTATAATACTCATTTTTTCTTTCCTTTTAGGTGAATATCTACTCACCCATATTTACCGTCTACTTGAGACTAAATAACAAAGGAATTAATAATTCAAATTTAATCTTGATTCTTGTAATGTATTTAATAAATCACAATAAGATCCATTTGTAGGATGATTTTTATCTATCTTGAAATCGTCTATCTCTGAAATTAGCTTTTTTAGAAGGTCTGTATAAATTTCGTTTACATAATAACCCATCGTAACTTTGTCAAATTGGACAACCTTCCAAAGAGATATTTTCATTTTTTTAATAAAGTTGTCTGGGTTTGTCTCATTATTAGATCTTTTTTGATATATCTTTACATGTAAATCACCATATAGAATAGTACTTTGTGCTTGATAAGATAAAATTGGATTGAGAATAATTATTGCGTCTGTAATATTATTTGTAGTACATTTTTTTACGTTAGAGTATGACGGTAAATTTTCAATCGCTTTATCCATCATTGGTGATGGTTGATAGCTGTAGGTAGCATAAGGTGAGGTAAGTGACTGATTGGTTGGTTGATTAACGAAGTACTGAAGGTTTGCAGCACATAATAGGCTTGATAAAAAGAGGGTTGAGATGAAAAGTATAATTTTTTTTACAAATGCATTTGTCATTATATTTACCTTAAATATTTATTCTGTAAGAGCCGATTTTACCGGAAAAGTTCAGCGTGTAGTTGATGGAGATACAATTTATGTTGTTGATAATTTTGGTAAAAAATTTAAAGTAAGATTGACTGGAATTGATGCTCCCGAGAAGAATCAATCATATGGATTGGCATCGACATATGAGCTAAACGAAATTTTAATAAATAAGTGGGTTTTGCTTAAATCAAAACCAAGTAAAGGAAATCCTTATTCCGTCGATCGTTATAATAGAGTTTTAGCTAAGATTATATTGGATGGTATGGATGTGAACTTATTTCAAGTATCAAGAGGGTATGCCTGGCATTTTAAAAGATATCAAAAACAACAAAGTTCATCAGATAGAGAGGCTTACAAAGATGCTGAGTTAAACGCAAAAAAAAATAAACTTGGTCTTTGGAAAGAAAAAAAACCAATTGCACCATGGAATTGGCGTAGAATAAAAAATTAATTTTTTATAACTTTAATTTGAAAAGAGGTTTCTTTTGAACAATAATTTAACAGCTAATTTTATAACTCTTTTTTTATTTATTTTTTTTACTAGTCCAGTGTATTCTAAATGTATGGATTTTTACGATCAAGATTTAAAGACCTTGCAAGGTAAGAAGTTTAATTTGTGTGAGTATCAAGATAAACCTATTTTATTTGTCAACACAGCAAGTAAATGTGGTTTTACTTCACAATTCGAAGGCTTAGAGAAATTATACAAAGACCATAGCAATGATATGCTAGTGGTTGGTTTTCCTTCGAACGACTTTAATCAAGAGTTTAAAACTGACAAAGAGATTCAGGATTTTTGCAAATTGACATATGCTGTTGATTTCCCAATGATGAGCAAATCAAGTGTTGTTGGGCCCAATGTAAACCCTGTATATAAAAATTTAAAACAAATGACTGGCGAAGCGCCTATGTGGAATTTTTATAAGTTTATCGTAATGCCAAATGCTGAATCAGCTTTTGTTTTTCCTAGTACGGTGGGACCAGAGTCTCAAGACATTATGGGGCTTCTTGAACCTTACTTCGAAAATTAATTTTTCATAAATTGTATAATGATTGCAGAAAGCTCTTCAACTGATTTTGATGTAGAGTCTGCTGTGGGTATACCCACTTTTTTCATCAGGTCTTCGGCCTGACCTATCTCATGCCGGCAATTAGATAATGATGCGTAAGTGCTATCTGGCCTTCTTTCGCTTCTCAGTGAATGTAGCCTTTCAGATTTAATAGTAAGTCCAAATATTTTATCAAGGTAACCTTCCAAGATAGGAGGTAATTTTCCTCTTTCAAAATCCTCAGGAATCAGAGGGTAGTTCGCGGCTTTGATACCAAACTGCATTGCAAGATATATGCTGGTAGGCGTTTTACCACTTCTAGAGACCCCTACAAGTATGACTTGTGCTTGATTTAATCCCGTGTGCGTCATGCCATCATCATGGCCTAATGCAAAATTTATTGCCTCCATTCGTGAACCATATTGATTTGTTTTTATACTGTGAGAAACACCGGGTCTTGTTAACGCTGGTTCATTAAGCTCAATCCCTAAGGGGTGAATGAATGAATCAAACAAATCAATATAATATGCATCTACAGCTTTTAACTCGTTCCTTAGGATCTCGTTTCCTATAGACATAATAACGATAGGTCTTGATGCAGTCATCATTTTTGCATTAGCAACTCTTTTTTGAGCATCTTCAACTTTTTCAATTGAATCTGTAAAGGGGATTCTAATTTGATCAAATTCAGTTTCTGGAAAATGTGCTAACAGCCCACCCAATGAACCTGCCGTAATACCAGTTCCATCTGATATAAAAAAGGCTGTCCTTTTATTTTTTGCCATTTATTTTTTGCTTAAACTTTTCCATGTGCTTATTACTGTATCAGGGTTTAATGACATCGAATCCATTTTTTGTTCTAATAGCCATTTAGCAAAATCAGGGTGATCTGATGGACCTTGTCCACAGATACCTATATAACTCTTAGTTGCCTTTGCTCCCTCTATGGCTAATTCAATAAGCTTCATAACAGAGGGATCTCTTTCATCAAACCCATCGGCTAGAATTCCTGAATCTCTATCAGTCCCCAATGTAAGCTGAGTTAAGTCATTAGAACCAATTGAAAATCCATCAAAATATTTTAGAAATTCTTTAGCTAGAATTGCATTTGAGGGGACTTCACACATCATAATAAGTCTTAACCCATTTTCCCCTCGCTTAAGGCCATTTTGCTCAAGAATATTAATGACTGCTTCAGCTTCTTTAATTGTCCTAACAAAAGGGATCATTAATTCAATATTCGTTAAGCCCATTTCATTTCTTGCTTTTAACATAGCCTGACATTCAAGTTTAAAACAATCTTTAAATTGGTTTGAAATATATCTTGCTGCACCCCTAAAACCAATCATTGGATTTTCTTCCTCAGGCTCGTAGATGTCCCCTGCAACTAACTTTTTATATTCATTTGATTTGAAATCTGACATCCTTACGATAACTGGCTTCGGATAAAAGGCAGATGCAATAGTAGCAACCCCTTCAGTCACTTTATTTACATAAAATTCTTTTGGTGATGAATACCCTTTGGACTTATAATCTATTGTTTTTTGTATATCCTCTGGCATAGCTTCATAATTTAATATGGCTTTTGGATGAATTCCAATCATGTTGTTAATAACAAATTCAAGTCTTGCCAGTCCAACACCATCATTAGGAATTTGGGCAAATGTAAAAGCCATATCTGGATTACCAACGTTCATCATGAGTTTTATAGGTATTTTTGGTAAATCACCATCCTCTTGTACTTTAACCTCAAAATCTAATTCACCTTGATAAACAATCCCTGTTTCACCTTCTGAACATGAAACTGTAACAGTATCTTGTTCTGTAAGAAGCTCTGTTGCATTTACGCTACCAACAATTGCCGGAATTCCAAGCTCTCTGGCAATTATGGCTGCATGACAAGTTCTGCCGCCACGATTTGTAACTAAAGCTGAAGCACGTTTCATAACTGGTTCCCAATTCGGATCAGTCATATCTGCTACTAGCACGTCACCGGGTTGAACGGTATGCATTTCTGAAGGATCTTTCACTATCCTAACAGGGCCTATACCGATTTTTTGAGTTACCGCTCTGCCAGCAACTAGCGCTTTGCTTGATTCTTTTAGTCTATATGTTTCAGTTGTATTTTGATGTTGAGATTTAACAGTTTCAGGTCTTGCTTGAAGTATATATAACTTGCCATCTAGTCCATTTTTACCCCACTCTATATCCATAGGGCAGCCATAATGGGATTCAATTATCATTGCATAATTAGCTAATTCTGTAACATCCTCATCTTTAATACTAAATTGATTTGCTATAGCTTCTTCAACATCAATAGTACTAGTACTTAAGCCAGCTTTAGTATTTTCACTAAATACCATTTTAATTTTCTTTGAACCGATAGATTTTCTTACAATAGCGTTTTTGCCTAGTTCTAAGAGTGATTTATGGACATAAAATTCATCTGGATTGACTGATCCCTGAACGACTGTTTCCCCTAATCCATAAGATGAGGTAATGAAAATAACATCTTTGAAACCAGATTCTGTATCAATAGTAAACATGACGCCAGATGACCCTGTATCACTTCTGACCATCTGTTGAATCCCAGCAGAAATTGCGACATCTGAATGAATAAAATTTTTATGTACCCTATATGAAATCGCACGATCATTATAAAGAGAAGCAAATACCTCTTTAATCGCTTGCCTAATATTTTCTAATCCATGAATATTTAAAAAACTCTCTTGTTGGCCAGCAAAAGATGCGTCTGGCAAGTCTTCAGCAGTTGCTGAAGAACGGACTGCAAATGTTGTACCTTGTGGCGATCTTTCAATTAAGTTGTCATAATGATTTTTTATATTATTCTCAAAGTCATTCGAGAAGGGCGTGTCAAGAATCCATTTTCTTATTTTTTTACCGCTTTGTGCAAGTTTAACAACATCATTAATATCAAGATCAATTAGCTCTTGTTCAATTCTCTCTCCCAATTGATCTTGAATTAAAAAGTCATTGAAGGCATCTGCAGTTGTTGCGAAACCAGTTGGAACCCTTACACCCTTAGCCTTAAGTTGAGATATCATTTCACCGAGCGAGGCATTTTTGCCACCAACAATGGCGACATCTTTATTTCTTAGTTCTTCGAAAGAAATTACACTTTGTGTCATGGGGTACCTTTGGAGTGAGTTAATATTGAATTGGGCTTATTATTCTAGTAGTTATTTTAATAAAAAACGTAATTTTGCCATATTATACGATTGCTTGTCGACTTAAACGTTTTGAATAAATAAATCTTAAAATATAAAAAATTAAATTTTAATTACAAACCACTATCGCATTAAAGAAAAATTGTAGTTATTTGTTAATTTTTGTTAAAATGTTTTGCCCAAGTCATTCAGTTTAAAACTAAGACTTTATTGAAAATAATTATACTAATTTAAAAAAATACGGAGAAATCAATGGCTTCATTACTTGAACAACTAAAAACAATGACAACAATTGTTGCAGATACGGGAGAAGTAGACGCAATTAAGTCTTTAAAACCTGTCGATGCTACAACCAACCCATCTTTACTATTGAAAGCAAGCAAATTGCCACAATGTGAGCCTATGATAGAAGAAGCCATTGCTTACGCAAAAGGTAAAAGCTCTGACAAAGCACAACAAATAGAAGATGCTGCAGATAAGCTTGCCGTCCTTGTTGGCTTAGAAATTTCAAAGCATATCCCAGGAAGAATATCTACAGAAGTGGATGCTAGCTTATCCTTCAATGTTGACAAAATGGTTGCTAAGGGAAGAAAGATCATTTCATTATATGAAGAAGCTGGATTAACTAAGGACAGAGTACTGGTTAAATTAGCATCAACATGGGAAGGTATTAAAGCAGGTGAGATCCTAGAAAAAGAAGGTATTAACTGTAACCTAACATTATTATTTAGCTTTGCTCAAGCGAGAGCTTGTGCCGAGGCAGGTGTCTTTCTAATATCACCGTTTGTTGGAAGAATTTTAGATTGGTATAAAGCAAGTACAGGCGAGGAATATACCTCCGAAACTGATCCAGGTGTTGTTTCAGTTAGAAATATTTATAGTTGGTATAAAGAACATGGATTTAAAACGGTAGTAATGGGTGCATCATTCAGAAATATCGGCGAAATTACTGCTTTATCTGGATGTGATCGCTTAACGATAGGACCATCACTTATTGAGGAGTTGGCAGCAACAGAAGGAGACCTTCCTCAACATCTAAAAGACAATGGTTCCACTAAAGAAAAGCCTTCTAAACTTGAAGAAGACCAATTTAGATTTGATCATAATGAAGATGCAATGGCAACAGAGAAGCTTTCTGAGGGGATTAGAAACTTTGTGATTGATCAAAATAAACTAGAGGATGCTTTGAGTCAAAAACTTTAAGTGATAGAGCTTCATTGATTGACAATATTTCACTGAAGTTATATTATCCTCGGTCTACTCGACCTAAATGAGAAAAAAGTTTTACGAGTTTTTAGCGTAGATGTTTATTAATTAAAGTAATTTTAAATATGGGAGATTAAACCATGGCATTAACACAAATGGCACTAGATTCATTAGATTTTGACGCAACAGTAGCACTAGCAGAAACAGTTGCTCCTCACGTTGATATATTAGAAATTGGTACACCTTGTATCAAACATAACGGTATTAAACTGCTTGAAACACTAAAAGCAAAATTTCCAAACAACCTTATCCTTGTTGACCTAAAAACAATGGACGCTGGTGAATATGAAGCAGAGCCTTTCTACAAAGCAGGTGCTGATATCTGTACAGTTCTGGGTGCTTCAGGTATTGCTACAATTAAAGGCGTTATCGCTGCAGCTAAGAAATACGGTAAAGAATGTCAGGTTGACATGATTAACGTTGGTGATAAAGAATCATTAGCAAAAGAAGCTGTTGCTGCTGGTGCAGATATCATCGGTGTTCACACTGGTCTTGATGCTCAAGCTGCTGGCCATACACCTTTTGCTGATCTTGCTGCAATTGCTGCACTAAACACTGGTGCTAAAATTTCAGTTGCTGGTGGTGTTAAAGCTGCTACAGCGCAAGAAGTTAAAGATGCAGGTGCTGCAATTATTGTTGCTGGTGCTGCCATTTATGGCGCTGCTGATCCTGCTGCAGCTGCTTCAGAAATTACAGCTATTGCTCACTAATTAGTAACAATAGAATGTATATTTAAAAAACCCGGCTTAAATGCCGGGTTTTTTTTTGTTATTATTAATAGAATTAATTAAATGATGAGGAGTAAAAATTGATATGGATACACAAAAATTAATCGTTGATAAGATTTCAGCTGTTCTAGATTCAACAGATAAAAATCAATCTGCCGAATTAAAAAAACTAATTGACCAAGCAGGTCATATTTTTATTGCAGGTGCTGGAAGATCAAAGCTAGTGTCAAGTTTTTTAGCAATGAGATTGGTTCATTGTGGATATAAAGTAAGTATGGTTGGAGAAATTGTGACACCAGCCTTGAAGGAAGGAGATTTATATATTGTAATTTCTGGTTCTGGTGGAACTAAAACGTTGCTTCCTACACTTGAAACTGCAAAATCTAAAGGTGCTAAAATTGCTGTTGTTTCTATGAAAGCTTCCTCTGCAATGGCTGATTTAGCGGATTTAACGTTAAAAATGGGTAATGATGAAGTTTTTGCTCTGACAAAGGGCTTGCCAATGGGTACATCTTTTGAGCTATCAACGCTGGTTTATCTTGAAGCCATTATTGGTGAGATTGTCTTTGATAAAGACCTTACTGAAGAGGGTATGAGAGGTATCCATGCTAATCTTGAATAGTTATTTTAAGTAGATTTTTATTAAAAAAAGGCACTTAAGTGCCTTTTTTTCTCGTATATAACATGATTTTTGATAGATAATAATTAGATGTTAATTAAGAAAATTCCTTACAATTTTGATACTACAACATACTACGAACAAATTCGGCACTTAGATTGGCCTGTTTTTTTCGATAGTTGTTATCAAGCTGACAGGAAAAAAAGTCCCTATGCGCGTTACGACATAATTTCAGCAGACCCTTTCATCAAAATTTATTCGGATTCTAATAATATTAATATTCATGAAAAAAATAGGAGCTTTACTTCAGAAGAGGATGGCTTAAAGATAGTAGAAGGATATATTAATCAATATTCAAAACCATATTCAGAGATACCATTTATTGGAGGTGCAATAGGTTATTGCTCCTACGAAATGAAGTCTAAGGAGAAAAGTAACTCAGTTTTACCTAAACTTTCGATGGGCATTTATGACTGGGCGCTGATAATTGATCACTTTCTTCAAGAAACCTACTTAGTAACAACTAATGTTGATAATGATACAAGTAAAAACTGGCCGACTTATATTGAATTATTTAGCACATTAAAAGCTAATAAAACAAATGATTTCAATGTAAAAAGTGATGCTGATGATAATTTATCTTTTGAAGCATACCGTAAAAAATTTAGTTCAGTGATGGAGTTTTTAAAAGAGGGAGATTGTTATCAAATTAACTTATCTAAACAATATAAAACTATAGTAGATGGCGATAGCTGGCAATTTTATAAAGTCTTTAGAAATTTAAATAAATCTAGATATATGGCCTTTTTAGATTTTAAAGATTTTGAAATTCTATCAGGCTCTCCTGAGCGATTCATTCAAGTAAGAGATAGTGATGTTGTCACTAGACCAATAAAAGGAACGAAAGGAAGAGATAAAGATCCACTCCAGGATCAAAAAAATGCTGAAGCACTAAAAAAATCAATCAAAGATCAATCGGAAAATTTAATGATAGTCGATCTTTTAAGGAATGATCTAAGCATAAATTGCGATATCGGTTCAATTAAAGTAACTGAATTATTTGAATTAGAGTCCTATCCTAACGTGCATCATTTGGTTAGCACTATTTCAGGTAAGCTTAAAACTGAGTCGAGCATGATTAAACTTTTTTCAGATTCTTTTCCAGGTGGCTCTATTACGGGAGCACCAAAAATTAGAGCGATGGAAATAATAGAAGAACTCGAGGAGCATAATAGGGAGCTTTATTGTGGCTCTGTAGTTTATTTTAGCTTTAATCGATCTATGGATAGTAATATAGCAATTAGAAGTTTATTCCGTAAAGGGGATGAGTTATATTTTTATTCAGGTGGCGCATTAACGATTGCATCAAATGATCATGATGAATATCAAGAAATTGAAGATAAGGTACGTAATATTAAAAAAACCATTAATTTTTTTAAAAGGACACAAGAATGATAGAAATTTCAGATGGGCTAGATAAAAAACTTAAAGATGAGCTCTTAAATTGGAGTTTGTCAGACGATGGAATTAACCGTTGGATATCAAGAGATGTTTCAACCAATATAGGAGGAATAGTCAATCATATATGGGATCTTGCGGAAGATGCTAATCACCATCCAGATATGGTGGTTGGTTACAAAGGCATTTCAGTGAAGCTTATGACTCACGATAAGAATGCGATAACAGATAAAGATATCAATCTTGCCCATAAAATTGAGAACTTAATTCTATCTCTGAATTAATTTTTTAAATGAGCCATAATTTAAAAGTATTGTTGGGAGTATAAGAAGATTGAGGATGGTTGAAGTAAATAAACCTCCAATAATTATCATAGCCATTGGTCCTTCAATTTCCTTTCCTGGCTGATCAGAACCAAAAGCGATTGGGGTCAATGCTAAACCTGCAACAAGTGCTGTCATTAAAATTGAAGGAAGCCTTTCTTTTGCTCCTCTGATACATGTTTCAGTGTTCCATATACAATCCTCTTCATTAACTAAAAATTGATAATGTGATATCAGCATAATTGTATTTCTTAAAGTAATACCGAATAGCGTCACAAATCCAACTAGAGATCCAATAGAAATCCAGCCTCCAGTGAAAGAAGCAGCTAAGACTCCGCCTATCAGAGCGAACGGAAGATTTAAGACGGTCAAACATAAATTCGAAAATGAACCAAAGGCAATGTAAAGTAAGAGAAGGACAACACTACCAGCTAACAGAGATTGGGTTATAAGCTCATTTCTTGCCTGCATGTTTTCTTGAGCTGAGCCTGTAATCTCATAATAATTACCCTCATTAAGTTTTAATTCCTTTAATCTTTCCTTCAAGCTCTTAGTGAATATATCTATATCAACATCACCAATATTAGCGGTTACTGTTTGAACTCTCTTACCGTTTTGATGAAGAATTTTTGACCTTCCATTTTTCTGGGTTATATCAGCTATTTCAGACAGCCGTATAATTTGATTTTGAGCATTCATTATGGGTAATTCTCTTATATCTAGTATGTCATCTCTTGATTCTTTGTTAAGAGTTAAAGCGACTGTTGTAGGGATAATTCCATTATAGATTTTTGTTACTGGATAATTATCATAAGCAGCCCTAATAAATTTTAAAACATCAGCTTTGTTTATTCCAAGAGAACTCATTTTCTCTGATCTTAGCTTTATGAATACCTCAGGTGAACCAGGAGGTGACTGAAGAGTGATATCTTTTATTCCATTAATAGTATTTAACGTTGAACTTATCAATGCTGAGTCCTGATCAATAAGATCAAGATTTTCACCGTACAAGTTTATGACTACGGATGCATTATATCCAGAAATAGTTTCTTCAATTCTCTCAGTTAAAAATGTATTGATTGCAAAGTTAACACCTACAAACCCAGCATCAAGTTCTTGGGTGTTGTCTCCATGAAGGATAGATTTAATTTTTTCTAAAATCTTATCTTGCTCTGGACCACCTAACCCTTTATCTAACTCAATTTCAAATTCACTATAGTGTGTGCCGAAAGTATCCGCACCCAAAGGTGATCTACCTACCCATTGAGCGATTGATTTTATACCTTCAATTTTTTCTAAATTTTTAGTCACAAGATTACCCACCCTTATTGACTCTTGTTCAGAGGTCCCAGGAAATGAAGTCATGTGCATAATAAAATGACCCTCGTGAAGAGGCGGAATAAATTGTGTCTTTAGAAAAGGTAAAAAAGATAAACCAATTGCAATTACAAACAAAGATGAAAAAATAATCAACTTAGATTTTTTTTCTATTCCCATTAAAATAATTTCATATTTATTTTTTAAAAATTTAACAACAGGCGAATCGTTAGCCTTAATATCTGAATATCCAATCATCAAATAACATAGTGCAGGGGTAATGGTGAGTGCAACAAAGAGTGATGCTGTAATTGATGAAATGTATGCAATTGCTAAGGGGCCGAAGAGCTTTCCAGCCACCCCAGAAAGAGATAATAATGGAAGAAAAACAAGGACAATTATTATGGTTGCAAACACAACAGATTTTCTTACCTCCATTGAAGAGCTAAAAACAACTTGGTAGAGTGGTAGTGGTTGTTTTTTTTGTTTATTTTGTCGCATTCTTCGAAATATATTTTCAACATCAATAATTGCATCATCAACAACTTCACCTAATGCAATTGCTAAACCACTAATAACCATTACATTAAGGCCAAAATTGAAATAACTCATTACTGAGATTGCAGATAGTAATGATAAGGGTATTGCAACGGCTGAGATAAAAGCTGTCTTAAGGTTAAATAGGAAGAGGTAAAGAATAGATATAACAAAAAAAGCACCAATGATAATATCAACACGCAACCCTTTTATAGACGCATCAATAAAATTTGATGGTTTAAATAGATCTGGAATCAGTTCAATATTTTGATTTTTTAGCAAAGGCTCAATTAATTCAAGAGCAGTTTCTAACTCTTGGGTAAGCTTATAAGAGTCAGCATTTAATTGACCCTGAACTGATAGATATACGCCAGGATTTCCGTTGATAGAAGCCGCACTAATTGTTGGCTCAAAACCCTCCCTTACATGAGCGACATCTCTAATCTTAATAACACTATTGTTGATAGTTTTAATGGGGGCAACTTCAATTTCTTTTAATGTCCTTGATTGACCATCTGTATTAATTATTATTCTTTGGTTAGCATTTTCGATATACCCCCCGCCCATGACTAATGTTGAATTCTCTATAGCATGAAGAATTTCTCCTATTGATATATTAAATTGATAGAGCTTTTTAGGAATAATTTCTATATGAATTTGTTTAACTTTCCCACCGAATCTATTAACATCAGCAACGCCTGATACTGCCATTAATTGAGGAATTATAAGAGTTTCAGCAACTGTTCGGAGTTCAGTTAAAGTCTTACTGTCTGAGTAAATACCAATGCCAAGAACACTTGACGCCGATGAAGTAAGTGGGGCAATAGTTGGAATAATCCCCGTAGGCAATGACCTCATCAATTTTGAAAGACTTTCAGAAACAGCCTGTCTATTTTTGTGAATGTCTGTATTTTCATCAAAGATTACAGTCACTACAGAAAGTCCGGGTATAGATTGCGAGCGTGTTTGTTTAATACCAATTGTCCCTGATATCGCTTGTTCTATTGGTTTAGAAATGACTGTCTCAACCAAACTCGAAGAAAAGCCTGGTGCTTCCGTTTGAATAATGACTTGAGTCGGAGAGAATTCAGGAAAAACATTCAGGGGACTCTGTTTTATTTGATAAATACCGAAGGCAATGATAATAAAAGCTAATCCAATTATCACTCCAGGGTGGCGAATTGAAAAACGAATAACTGAACCCATTTTAAAAACTAATCCTCGTTTTCGTTTTTGATCTGATACTTAAACTCTTCAGAAAGAAGTAATTGAGCACCATTTGTGACTATTTCATCATCAATTTTAATTTTATCATCTGTAACAATCCATCCATTTTCAGATCCATTTTCAGCTTCACGCATACCTTGCAGCGAACGCCTTACAAAATTTCCATTTTCTTTAATTCTTATATATGCCCAAGGTTGCCCATTACTCCATACAACTGAGGAGTTTGGGACAAGAATAAAATTTTGCTTGCTATTAGATTTTGATGCATAAGCAGAGATCCTCTCACCTACAATCAATTTACTGTTACTTGTAAGATAGAAAAAGTTTTTGCCTACAATTGATTGATTTACGACTGGAGAGGGTGATAGGTAGTTTGCTTTAATCTCTGATGAGCTTGAGATGGATGGGATAATTATAATATTTTCTGGTGGTAATTTTTCTCTGTCTATTTGAGTTACAGATAAGCTGATGAGTTGATTTTCATTTTTTAATAGCTTATTCAAGGGATCATTTTTATTTTTAAAGATACCAATAAATTTCACTCCCCATCGGTGCTTAACTAGGCTAAGAGTGTTAATTTTTTCATTTTCATAAATATTTATTTGGTTATTTAAGTCACTTATCTCCGTTTGTTTTTTATTTATGGCAAGATCAGAAATATTTTTATTATCCTCATTCAAAATTATTAGCGCTTCCAAATGTTTTTTTTCATTTTTAACTTGATTCATTAATTTAGTAACTAAATAATTTACTTTTACAAAATTTGTTTTGGCTTTGATTAGTGCTGAAATATCCTGGACTATTCCATAGTTCAGTTTCTTTTGATTAGTTTTAGTTTTTTCAATTTTCCTGAACTGGATATTACTATTTTTTTCTACTGAACTTGGAAGTTGAATCTGTTTAATACCATCAACTATAGTTGTATAGTCGACGATAATTTCCTCTTCAGATTCATCATCAGAATGATTACTGATAGTATCTTTGTTGACTAACAAAACAACAACCCAGATTAAAACAAAAATAATAATAATTTGTGCAACTATGACAATTGTTGTTTTATTTTTCATAAGTTATAATTTATTGAGGTTGGAAATAATTGATTTTGCAGAACACCCTCAGCGACAGCTCCTAATTCAATTGAAGCGTATGTGGCTCGATGAATTTCTAGGTCAATATCAAGTAAAGCAAACATTTCTTTTTCAAGCTCCATTCGATCAATCTGCCCCTGATGAAATCTATCCTGAAGTTGTTTAACAATTAAGTCTTTTGACGCAAATGATTTTTTTGCTGCTAACTCATGCTCTTTGTTTTTTTGAATAGACAAAGATAGCTCCTCTACTTGATTATTAATCTCGAGCTCAAAATTCATTACCTTACTTGCCTCAAGCTCCCTGAATAACAACGCGCGATCTATGAAAGCTTTATTTCTTTCTGGAGTTTTAAGAATTGTTTGAATACCAAGCCCCCAGACATTATAACCAAAGTCATAAATATACGCAGGTGTAAATGTCATATCAGGGTATTGCTTCGCAATTTCAAGCTTTAGTTTTGCCTCAGCAATAGCATAGCGCGCTAGCTTTTGTCTTAAATCAATTCTATTGAGCATTGCAGTTGAATGCATTTCACCTTGATCAGTTTTTTCAAAAAATGTTGTTAAGCTTGAAAATATTTTGTCTCTTGTTTTTTTTACATCTATCGCCAATAAGTTGAATTTTTCAAGGGAAAGACCTACTAGGGTAGCTAAATTTTTTGTAATATTTAATTGTAAATTTTGGTGTTTAATTAATTCCTTTTGTATAGAATTAAACTTAATTTTTTCTCGCACATAATCAATTTTTGTAACCAGACCATAATCCAGCCTCTTTTTAACCATATGAACAATGGATTGTTGAAGGCGGATTTTGTTCTTGAGTATTTGAATTAAGTCTTGGTTCTTAATGTATTTTGTCAAACTAGAAATTAAACTAGTCCTCAAATTCCAGTGAATTAATTCTTTATCAAGCAGCGCTAACTGAGTTTCGTTAAATGCGAGCTCGTACCTTATTAATCTTTTATTGGCTGTTTCATAAGTAAATGTATAGTCAAATTTAAAAAAGTTATCACTTGGATCTCCAACATCACCTCGTTCATATTTTGCCCCCAATGAGGATAAGGGTCGAAGAGAAGCAATTTTTTCATTGCTTTCTATGTATTTTAATTCTAAATCAGCTGTCTTTAGCTGAGGGTTAAAGTATCTTTGCGTAATTAAAAGTTCATCAATCCCCCAGCTCTTAAATGGTATATTCTCTTTATCGAAGTTATTTTCTTCTAAGTAAGCTATGAAATCTAAGTTATTAAAGTTTACTTGTTTATTTTTTTGGTGAACCTCATTAATATCAAGTGGTTTTTTTTCATAGTCGATAAAGCTGCATGAGGTTAAAAAAATTACAAATAAGACTAATAAATTTATTTTTAAAATTGATGTAATGTCGATATTCATTTTTTTAAATTTAATTTTGAGCGCGAAATACTAATTATCAATTTTAAAGTAAATATTCAACAACTACCAAGTAATAATTTAGATTGAATTTTTCGGTACCAATTTTGACTAAACTGATATAATACGCGCTTATTATAGATGTACGTTTACTAGAACAAGCGAGAGTGGCGGAATTGGTAGACGCACTGGTTTTAGGTACCAGCGCCGCAAGGCGTGAGAGTTCGAGTCTCTCCTTTCGCACCAATTTTTAGGAATTTATTAATGGCCCAAGCATTAGAAAAAATAAGCAATATTGAAAGAAGAGTTAAGGTTACTGTGCCTGTAGCACCCTTACAAGACCAAATCAACCAACGCTTCCAGCAACTTACTAAAACAGCGCGTGTTCAAGGATTTAGACCTGGCAAAGTCCCTTTAAGTATTATCAAGAGGCAATATGGCCCTGATATTAAAACAGAAGTCTATTCAAAGGCTATAGAAGAAAAGTTTGGAAATGTTATAGAAGAAAATAAAATCCAGGTTGCAGGAATGCCAGACATACAGCATGAACCTCTATCAAATATCAATGATGATTTTGAGTTTACTGCGACCTTTGAAATATTTCCTGAAGTGAAAGATATAGATGTAAAAAAAATTAATATTACTGATTACGAGGCTGAAGTAAAAGAAAAAGACGTAAAGAAAACCATTGATACGATTGCTTTGCAAAGATGTACCTTTACACCTGTTAAAAGGGCTTCCAAGATTGGGGATAAGGTAAATATTAAGATGGAATCTTTTCTTGAGGGTGAAAAAATTGAAGATACCGGCAAGGAAAACATTGAATTTATTTTGGGTGATCCCAAAAGAGTGAAAGAAATAGATCATCAAATTGTTGGTTTGAAAGAAAATGAAGAAAAAGACTTTGATGTGAATTATCCGAAAGATCATGAGCCTGCTCAGCTTGCTAATAAAATAGTCAAATATCACATCAAAATGGTGACCGTTTCTGAACCTTTACTACCAAAAATTGATGCTGAATTTGCTAAGAGTCTTGGAGTTGAATCTGGCGATATTAAACAGATGAATGAAGAAATTAAGAATTCTCTAAAAGATGAAGTCGGTGTGAGAAAAAAAGCTGCGCTTAAGAGACAAATTTTTGCTGAATTGGTTAAGCATTCAAAAATAGAGCTTCCTAAGTCTTTGGTTAGCATGGAAATCAATCGTATGATGCAGACTATGCAACAAAATATTGAAAGGCAAGGAGGAAATGCTAAAGATATTAATTTTCAACCAGAAATGTTTGAAGGGAGAGCAAAAGAGACTTCTATATTGCGTCTAGTTTTAGCAAATGTAGTTGATAAAAATAAACTTCATGCAACTGAAGAACAAATTAAAGAAAAAGTTAAAAGTTTTGCAGGTAATTATGATGATCCTGAAAAAGCTGTTAAATGGTTTTATGAGGATAAGCAAAGATTAAGCGAACCAGCAGCACTGGCAACAGAAGACAATGTGGTTGATTGGATCTCTTCACAATGCAAGAAAACAAAAAAGACTTTATCGCTTGACGAACTAATGGAGCTTCAACCTAATGGTTAAAACCACAGATTCAATAAGTAAATTTTCTGCAAATAATCTTGGGTATATACCCATGGTTGTTGAGCAGAGTGGTCGAGGTGAAAGAGCCTATGACATCTATTCCCGACTCCTCAAGGAAAGAGTAATATTTTTGGTCGGTCCTATAGATGATATTATGGCTAATGTGGTAGTGGCTCAGCTATTATTTTTAGAGGCAGAAAATCCAGACAAGGACATCTCTCTTTATATCAACTCACCAGGTGGATCGGTGACTGCAGGGATGGCTATATATGACACTATGCAATTTATAAAGCCTGACGTAAGTACACTTTGCATTGGTCAAGCAGCTAGCATGGGCGCATTACTTCTTACTGCCGGTGCCAAAGAAAAACGATTTTGTTTGGCGAACTCACGTGTAATGATTCATCAGCCCCTAGGAGGGTTTCAAGGTCAGGCATCCGATATCGAGATACATGCGAAAGAAATTCTTTACTTAAAATCTAAGTTAAATGCCATATTAGCGCATCACACTAAGCAGTCAGTTAAAAAAATATCTGAAGATACTGATCGTGATAATTTTATGAGTTCAGAGGATGCTGTGGCTTATGGAATTGTGGATAAAGTTATTAATAGCAGGTCAAATTTAAAATAATATTCAAATGGCTGAAGACTCAAAAGAAAAAACATTATTATGTTCTTTTTGTGGGAAGAACCAAACAGAAGTTAAAAAATTAATTGCTGGCCCATCAGTTTTTATCTGCGACGAATGTGTTGATCTATGTAACGATATAATCATTGAAGAAAATGATGTTGAAACAGATGCAATTAATGATAAGAAAGAAAAAAAGCGATACACTCCTAAAGAAATTTTTTCCAAACTAAACGAGCATATTATAGGCCAAGATAATGCAAAAAAAAGCTTAGCGGTCGCAGTTTATAATCACTACAAGAGATTAAGTTCATTTGGGCAAGATAACGAAGATCCGGTCGTTATTTCAAAAAGTAACGTCCTTTTTATCGGACCAACGGGCTCAGGTAAAACCCTTCTAGCTCAGACCCTCGCGGAGCTTCTTGATGTTCCCTTTGTAATGGCAGATGCAACAACCTTAACAGAGGCTGGCTATGTTGGAGAAGATGTGGAAAATGTAATGCAAAAACTTTTACAAAAATGTGATTACAATGTTGAAAGGGCGCAAAAAGGTATTATTTATGTAGATGAGGTAGATAAAATCTCAAGAAAGAGTGAAAATCCATCGATTACTAGAGATGTCTCTGGCGAAGGTGTTCAGCAAGCTTTATTGAAGTTAATTGAGGGAACGGTTGCATCAATTCCCCCGCAAGGTGGAAGAAAACACCCTAATCAGGAATTTGTTCAGTTAGATACAACAAATATTCTGTTTATTTGTGGAGGCGCATTTG